>JAESGW010000172.1_pt1 | contig 126725 bp, 120 predicted proteins | sample 9269791 | NCBI WGS metagenome assembly JAESGW01 (sample SAMN16773120, study PRJNA677053) | algae metagenome | isolation source: Aphanocapsa lilacina HA4352-LM1 and co-occurring heterotrophs from near cave... | place: USA: Maniniholo cave, near Haena, Kauai, HI | collected 2009-07-28
GACCAGCACGTCGCCGGCCTGCACCTTGTCCATCTCGCTGATGCTGTGGACCAGCCGCACCGGGCCAGTGCCGATCTTCTGGCCGATCGCGCGGCCCTCGGCCAGCACGGCGCCGCGGCCCAGCAGCTTGAAGCGCTGCTCGGCCTTGCCCTGCTGCTGGCTCTTCACCGTCTCGGGACGGGCCTGGAGGATGTAGATCTGGCCGTCGGTGCCGTCCTTGCCCCATTCGATGTCCATCGGGCGGCCGTAGTGCTGCTCGATCACCAGCGCGTATTTGGCGAGCTGCTCGACCTCGTCGTCGGTCAGCGAATAGCGGTTGCGCTGCTCGGCCTTCACGTCGGTGGTCTTGACCAGCTTGCCCGAGGCCTTCTTCTCCTCGGGCGTGGCGAATTCCATCTGGATCAGCTTGGAGCCCAGGTTGCGGCGGATCACCGCGCGCTTGCCGGCACTCAGGGTGGGCTTGTGGACGTAGAACTCGTCGGGGTTCACGGCGCCCTGCACCACGGTCTCGCCCAGGCCGTAGCTCGAGGTGATGAACACCACGTCCTCGAAGCCCGACTCGGTGTCGATGGTGAACATCACGCCGGCCGCGCCGAGGTCGGAGCGCACCATGCGCTGCACGCCGGCCGACAGCGCCACCACGTCGTGGGCGAAGCCCTTGTGCACGCGGTAGCTGATGGCGCGGTCGTTGTAGAGGGAGGCGAACACCTCCTTCATCTTGTGCAGCACGTCCTCGATGCCGACGACGTTCAGGAAGGTCTCCTGCTGGCCGGCGAAGGAGGCGTCGGGCAGGTCTTCGGCGGTGGCCGAGGAACGCACGGCGAACGAGGCCTGCGGATTGCCGGCGCTCAGGGCGGCGAAGGCATCGCGGATGGCCTTCTCGAGGTCGGCCGGGAAAGGCTGGGCCTCGACCATGGCGCGGATCTCGGCGCCGGCGGTGGCCAGCGCGCGCACGTCCTCGGTGTCGAGCGCGGCCAGGCGCTTGCTGATCTTGTCGGCCAGGCCGTCGTGGGCCAGGAACTGGCGGAAGCCATGGGCGGTGGTCGCGAAGCCCGTGGGCACGCGCACGCCCTGGGGCAGCTGCGAGATCATCTCGCCGAGGCTGGCGTTCTTGCCGCCAACCGCCTCGACGTCGGTCATTCTCAGGTTTTCAAACGGTACGACCAGGGCGGTCGCGTCGAAAAGTGCAGACATGGGAAAGCTCCAGAAGTTGAAACCTGCTGCATTCCATGCGGACGGCGCGGCACGATCGTTGTCGTTGCTCTGGGTGCGGACGCGGTGGGCATGGAAGGAAAGATACGGTGGGTGCCGAGGGGCGGAATCCCGATAATGGGGCGGATTGTAGGCGCGCCGGGGCCGCGCGCGTCGCAGGACAACACCGCCAGACCATGCACACACGAACTGTCTTCTTCGTTTCCGACGGCACGGGCATCACGGCCGAGACTTTCGGCAACGCCGTGCTCGCCCAGTTCGAGATGAAACCGCGCCACGTGCGGCTGCCTTTCACCGACACGGTCGACAAGGCCCACCAGGCGGTGCGGCAGATCAACCACACGGCCGAACTCGAGGGCGTGCGCCCGATCGTCTTCACCACGCTGGCCAACATGGACGTGCTGGAAGTGATCGAAACCGGCTGCAAGGGCATGCTGCTGGACATGTTCGGCACCTTCGTGCGCCCGCTCGAGATCGAGCTGGCGATGAAGTCCAACCACCGCATCGGCCGCTTCAGCGACGTCAGCAAGAGCAAGGAATACAACGACCGCATCGCCGCGATCGACTTCAGCCTGCAGCACGACGACGGCCAGAGCAACCGCGACCTGCAGGGCGCCGACGTCATCCTGGTGGGCGTGAGCCGCAGCGGCAAGACGCCCACCTCGCTCTACCTGGCGATGCAGCATGGCCTGAAGGCGGCCAACTACCCGCTGATTCCGGAAGACTTCGACCGCCGCCAGCTGCCGCCGGCGCTCATGCCGCACCGCAAGAAGATCTTCGGCCTGACCATCCAGCCCGAGCGGCTCAGCGAAATCCGCAACGAGCGCCGGCCGAATTCGCGCTACGCCAGCATCGAGAACTGCCGCCACGAGGTCAGCGAGGCCGAGGCCATGATGCGGCGCGCCGGCATCCGCTGGCTCTCGACCACCACCAAGTCGATCGAGGAGATCGCGACCACGATCCTGCAGGAGCTGCGGCCGGAGCGGCTGACCTACTGAGCGCCCCGGGCGGCGGCTCCTAGCCGAACAGGTACTGCACCGTCCCGTCCGCGCCGACCACGCCCTGGCACGGCATGCGCCAGACCGCCTCGATCAGCGGCGGCGCCAGCACCTCGGCGGTCGGCCCCTGGCGCAGCCCGCCAGGGATATCCGGCACGCCCAGCACCACCACCTCGTCGGCATAGCGCCGCGCCAGGTTCAGGTCGTGCAGCACCACCACCACGCCGACGCCCTGCCCGGCCCAGCCGCGCAGCAGCCGCATCGCGGCGTGCTGGTGGGCCAGGTCGAGCGCGGCCGTCGGCTCGTCGAGCAGCAGCCAGCGCGCGGCCCCGTCGGCGCGCGGATGCCACAGCTGCGCCAGCACCCGCGCCATGTGCACGCGCGCCTTCTCGCCGCCCGACAGCGTGTTGAGGACACGCGGCGCGAGCGCCGACACGTCGGTCAGCGCCATGGCCGCGGCGACGATCGCGTCCTCGTCGGGCGCGGGCGCCAGCCGGTGCGGATAGCGGCCCAGCGCGACCACGTCGCGCGCGCTGAAGTCGAAGGCCACCGCGCTTTCCTGCGGCATCAGCGCGCGCCGCAGCGCGAGCGCCGGCATGCCGTGGGCGCGCAGCGGCCGGCCGTCGAGCAGCACCCGGCCCGCCGTGGGCTCGCGCTGTCCCGACAGCACCGACAGCAAGGTCGACTTGCCCGCGCCGTTGGGACCGAGGATCGCCGTCACCCGGCCGGGCGCCAGCTGCACCGAGGCCCGCGAGAGCAGCGCCTTGGCGCCGATGCGCACCTCGGCATCCTCGCAACGCAGCCCCTGGTTCAGGTCCGGCGCCTTCATATGCGCCCCCGGAAGTGCCGCAGCATCAGCAGGAACATCGGCACGCCGATGAAGGCCGTGAGCACGCCCAGCGGCAGCTCGGCCGGCGCCATCGCGGTGCGCGCCACCGTGTCGGCCACCAGCACCAGCGCCGCGCCCAGCAGCGCCGAGGCGGGCAGCACCACGCGGTGGTCGGGCCCGGCCACCATGCGCACCCAGTGCGGCGCGATCAGGCCGATGAAGCCGATGATCCCGGTGGTGGCCGTCACCGCGCCCACCGCCACCGCCGTGACCACGATGGCGCGCCGCTTGATGCGCTCCACGTCCACGCCCAGCAGCGCCGCCTGCGATTCGCCCAGTGCGATCGCGTTGAGCGGCGCGGCCAGCGAGGCGGCCGCCACGCAGGACAGCAGCACCGCCACGCCGACCAGGATCACCGCGCTCCAGCGCGCGCCGCCCAGGCTGCCGAGCAGCCAGAACTGCAGGCTGCGCAGTTGCTCGTCGGTGGCCATCACGCTGAGGAAGCCGAGCCCGGCGCCCGCCAGCGCATTGACCGCGATGCCCGCGAGCAGCATCAGCGCCATGCGCGTGCCGCCCTCGCTGCGCGACAGCGCGTAGATCAGCAGGGTGACCGAGAGGCCGCCGCCGAAGGCCATGACCACCAGCGTCCAGCTGCCGAGCGTGCGCGGCAGCACCGGCATGAACCAGGCGCCCAGCACGATGGTGACGCCAGCGGCGAGCGCGGCGCCGCTGCTGATGCCCACCAGCCCGGGATCGGCCAGCGGGTTGCGGAACAGGCCCTGCATCAGCGTGCCCGCCATGCCCAGGCCCGCGCCGGCCGCCACGCCGAGCACCAGGCGCGGCAGGCGGATGTTGAAGAACACCAGGTATTCGGGCGACTTGTCGGCCCCGGGGCCCTGCCCCAGCGAGGCCAGCACCTTCCACAGTTGCGACAGGCTGATCGCGTAGGCGCCCGAGACCGCGCCGAGCGCCAGCGCGATGGCGAGCAGCAGCGCGCAGCCGGCCAGCACGGCCCGCGGCGGGAAGCGCTGGCTCATGCCACCGCGGCCAAGAACCTCGGATGCAGCTCGGCGATCGCCGCCGGCATGCGCGGGCCGAAGCCCAGCAGCAGCAAGGCGTCGAGCGTGACCAGCGAGCGCTTCCTGAACGCCGGCGTGAGCGCCAGTTCGGGCCGCTGCCAGAAGCGCTCGACGCCGCCATGGGCCTCGATGCTCTGGTCGCTGGTCATGACGATGTCGGGCGCGGCCGTGGCCATGGCCTCGGCCGTCATCGGCCGGTAGCCCTCGAAGCCGCCGAGCGCATTGACGCCGCCCGCATAGCCGATCACCGCGTGCGCCGCGGTCTTCTCGCCCGACACCTGCGGGCTCGCGCTGTGCGAGAGCACGAACAGCACGCGCGGCTTGCGGCCCTGCGCGGCGGCCACGCGCTGCTGCACCTGGGCCCATTCGGCATCGAGCTTCACCTGCAGCGCGCGCGCCTGCGCCTCACGGGCCGCGGCGCGTCCCACCACCTGGATCTTGCGCTGCACCTCGCCCCAGCTGTGGTCGGCCTGCACGATCTCGACCTTGACGCCGGCCGAGCGCACCTGGTCGAGCACCACCGGCGGGCCCGACTCGTTGGTGGCGATCACGACATCGGGCTTGAGCGACAGCAGCCCCTCGGCCGAGAGCTGGCGCATGTAGCCGACCTTGGGCGTGCCGCGCGCCGCGGCCGGATAGAGGCTGGTGGTGTCGGTACCGACGAGCTGGCCTTCGGCGCCGAGCAGGTACACCACCTCGGTGATCGCGCCGCTCACGGTGATGAGCCGCGGCAGTTTCTTCGCCTCGGGCGACTGGGCGAACAGGGGCAGCGCGGCGGCGCCGAGCGAGGCCGCGGCGGCGAGGCGCAGTGCGTCGCGGCGGCGGACGAGGGAGGAGGAGATGCGTTCTTCGGTCATGGAGAAAAAAGCGTGGGGCAAGGAGAAAAACGTCCGCGCGATCAGGCGGCCGGTGCCGCCGCGGGCAGCCGCGCGAGCCCGCGCACCAGCGTGCGCCAGTCCTCGCGCTCGGGCACGCCGGGCTTGCGCGCGCCGAAGAACATCGCCATCAGCTCGCCCTCGCTGTCGAAGGCCTCGACCGAAGTCACGTGGCCATCGCTCGTGGGCTTCTCGACGATCCACACGCTCGCGATGCGGTCCTCGCGCAGGTGCAGGTTGAAGCCGGGGTCGAGCACGTTGAGCCAGCGCATCGGCGGCGCGTCGCCACGCGCCGACATCTCCATCGGCTCGACACGCACCACCGGGCCGGTGTGGATCTGGATGCAGCCGGGGCTGCCCACGAAGACCATGATCGGCGTGCCGCTGAACGCCGCTTCCTGCAGCAGGTCGCCCACCGCATGCAGCGCGGCGCGCTGCGTGAACTCGCCCTCGGTGAGCCGGAAGCTCTGCTGGCGCTCGGCATCGAACTTCTTGAGCAGGCCGAAGAACTCGTGCGTGTCCTGCATGCCGCGCCAGGCCTCGACCAGCGCGCCGGCATCGATGGCGGCGTCGGCGCGCGGTGTGGGCTTGGGCTCGGCCGGCTTGAACGCCACCTGCAGCTCCGGCGCCGCATGCGCATCGATCACCGCCTGCAGCGCGCCGCGGTCGGTGGCTTCGCGCACGAAGATCTTGTGCACCGCCAGGCCATGGGCGTCGAAAAACTGCAGGCTCAGCGAGGACGGCACGCCGGGATTGGCGGCCGCCTCGTCCACCGCGAAGCCCGCGTGCCAGCGGCTGAAGAACAGCCGCAGGTCGATCGCCTCGCCGAGCGCGAGCCCCATGGCCTCGCCGCCCGAGAGCTTCTCGTAGATGCCGGTCTTCTCGTGCACCGTGGTCTCGTTGCGCGTGAGCGCCAGCAGCGGCCCGCAGGCCTCGAGCGACTGCAGCAGCGCGAGCCACGGCCCGCGCAACGGCGTGGCGCGCAGGGCCTGGTCGTGCGTGCCCGCATGGGCCGCAATCGCGGCGCCCTCGGCCAGCCCCATGGCCGCGGCGGCGTCCTTGTGGCGCATGCCCTTGGCGCGCAGCTCGGCGAAACGGTGGCGGATGTCGTCGGCATTCATCGTCGGTGGTCCTTCCTGGGTTGAATTCGGTGGCTCAGAAGTCGGCCACGAGCGAGACGTTGAAGCTGCGTCCCGGCTGCGTGTAGGCATCGCGGATCAGCGCGGTGGAGGTCAGGCCGCGCACGTCGCTCCACATCCAGTAGCGCTTGTTCGTGAGGTTCGTGATCGAGGCGTTCAGGCGCAGGTCGCGGTTGATGCGCCACTGCGCGCTCAGGTCCAGCGTGGTCGCCGAGGGCGTGAGGAACTGCACGCCGCCGGTGGTGATCTCGGCGGAATCCACGTCGGAGCGCTTCTTGGCCGCATGGTGCACCGCGTCGAGCCGCACCGACCAGGCCGGCGCCTTGTAGGCCAGGCCGAGGTTGAGCTTGCGCGGATCGATGGAGTTCAGCGGCCGGTTGTTGCTGCGGTCGCGCCCGCGCGTCTGGCCCCAGGCGAAGGGCACCGAGAAACCATTGCCGTTGTCGGTGAAGTCGAGCTCGCCCTTGACCTCGAAGCCGCTGATGCGCGCGCGGCCGATGTTGACCGACTGGAAGGTGGCCGGGTTCACGCGCGAGCCGAACACGCCGCCGACCTGGCGGTCGTTCTCGATCAGGTCCTTGTAGTTGCCGCTGAAGGCGGCGACGTCGAAGTTCAGCAGGCCGGTGCGCCCGCGCACGCCGAGCTCGACGTTCTGGCTCTTCTCGGGCTTGAGGTTGGGATTCGGGATCGTGCGGTAGCCCGAGATCGTGTTCTCGAAGAAGTTGTTGACCTGGAACGCGTTGGGCGCCTTGAAGCCCGAGGCGTAGCTGCCGTAGACGCTCCATTGCGGCGTGGCGCGGAACAGCACGCCGAGCTTGGGCGAGACCGCTGAGCCCGAGAGCGAGACGGCCTGCGCGTTGAAGCCAGCCTGCTTGGCGTCGAGCGAGAAGCGGTCGAAGCGGATGCCGGGCGTGATGCTCCAGCGGTCATGGATGAACTCGTCCTGCACATAGAAGGCCGAGGAGGTCTCGCGCGTGTCGGGGAAGCGCTTGAGCGGGTAGCTCTCGCCCGCGGGCGGCACCAGGCCGGTCTGCAGGTTCTCGACGTTGGTGCGCGCGTAGTCGAAGCCGTAGGTGATCTTCTGGGCCCAGTCCCCCGTGCGCACCAGCTTGTCGGCCTGCAGCCCGAACTGCCAGGTGCTCTCGTCGTAGGTGACGTCGCGCGAACGGTCGGCGGCGCTGAAGCGGTCCTCGAAGATGTACTCGCGCGACTTCGATTTCTGGTAGCTCACCGTGGCCTGCAGGCTGTCGGCCACGACCGAATTCAGGCGCAGACGCCCGTCGTAGGTGAAGCGGTCGCGCTGCAGGTCGGTGCGGGCATTGAGGCCGACCACCGAGGTCGAGGCATAGGGCGGCTTCGCGAGGCCCGACAGCAGGTCGTAGCGGCTGGTCTTCTCGATGTGCTCGAAGGTGAAGCCGTGGCGCTGGTCGGCATTGGGCGTGAGGATGACCTTGGCCAGCAGCGCCCCGCTGCGGTCGCGCTGCGGGTTGGGCGTGGTGCGGTCGGCATTGGGCGCGTTGTAGCTGCCGCGGTTCTCGAGCTCGTGCGAGCGGCCGAGGTTGGCCGAGAGCAGCCACTGCAGCGTGTCGCTGGGCTTGCCCGCGAGCGTGACGCCGGCGCGGCGGCCGTTGTCGCCGCCGCTGTAGCCCAGGCTGGCGCTGCCGCCGAAGCTCTTGCCGTCGCGCAGGAACGAGGACGGATCGCGCGTGATGAAGTTGACCAGGCCAGCGAGGCCGTCGGAGCCGTAGAGCGCCGAGGCCGGGCCCTTGAGGATCTCGATGCGCTCGATCAGGCCGATGTCGAAGTAGTCGCGGCCGAAGGCGTTGGCGCTGAAGACGTAGCTGCGCGGCGTGCGGATGCCGTCGGTCAGCAGCAGCACGCGGTTGCCGTCGAGGCCGCGGATGTTGAAGCCGGCGTTGTTGTCGCGCCCGGTGTTGCCCTGCGCGAGCCCGAAGCGCGCCGGCGAGCGCTTGACCGAGACGTTCGGCAGGTCGCGCACCGCGTCGCGGATGTCGTTGATCTGCTTCGATTCGATCGTCTCGCGGTTGAGCACCTCGACGCTGACCGGCAGCGCGTCCTTCTCCTGTTCGGAGCGCGAGCCGCTGACCACGATCTCGCCGAGCGCGGCGACCTGCTGCGGGGGCGGCTGCTGGGCCCAGGCCGGCGCCGCGGCGCCGAAGCCGCTGGCGATCAGCCAGGGCAGCAACGCGCGGCGCGCACGCACGGGTCGGGAAGAGGAAGAAGAGGAGAACGGGCGCTCGAAGCGCGAGGAACGGGTAGAGGTGGCGGCCACGAAAAAGGTCCGGCAAGCGTTGGAATGGACAACGGCTTGCTGGACCTCGGCGCAGCGGAAACTGCGCGGCTGACCTGGCTGGCGGCGGGAGGCTCGGTTCTCTTTTCTTGGTGTTCTCGCCGCGATGCGCGGCGTGCGAGCCTCTGAAAACTATTTTATGAGAATAATTCTCATCTGACCGCCGATGGACCCACTCAAGCTGGGGCTGAAGTGCGGATCAGGTGATCGAATGCACCGAGCGCCGCCTTCGCGCCGTCGCCGGCCGCGATGATGATCTGCTTGAACGGCACCGTGGTCGCGTCGCCCGCGGCGAACACGCCGGGCACCGAAGTCTGGCCCTTCGCGTCCACCACGATCTCGCCGTGCTTCGACAGTTCGATCGTGCCCTTGAGCCAGTCGGTGTTGGGCACCAGGCCGATCTGGATGAACACGCCCTCGAGTTCGACGCGCTTGGCTTCGCCGGTCGCGCGGTCCTTGTAGACCAGGCCGTTGACCTTCTGGTCGCCGGTGATCTCGGTGGTCTGCGCGTTGGTGAACACGTCGACGTTCTTCAAGCTGTGCAGCTTGCGCTGCAGCACCGCGTCGGCGCGCAGCTGCGTGTCGAACTCGATCAGCGTGACATGGCCCACGATGCCGGCCAGGTCGATCGCCGCCTCGACGCCCGAGTTGCCGCCGCCGATCACGGCCACGCGCTTGCCCTTGAACAGCGGACCGTCGCAGTGCGGGCAATAGGCCACGCCCTTGTTCTTGAACTCGTGCTCGCCGGGCACGTTGATGTTGCGCCAACGCGCGCCGGTCGAGATGATCACGGACTTGCTCTTGAGCGACGCGCCGCTCTCGAGCTGCACCTCGATCAGGCCCTCGCCCGGAATCAGCGCCTTGGCGCGCTGCAGGTTCATGATGTCGACCTCGTAGTCGCGCACGTGCTCCTCGAGCGCATGGGCGAACTTCGGTCCCTCGGTCTCCTTGATCGAGATGAAGTTCTCGATGCCCATGGTGTCGAGCACCTGGCCGCCGAAACGCTCGGAGGCCACGCCGGTGCGGATACCCTTGCGCGCGGCATACACGGCCGCCGCGGCGCCCGCGGGGCCGCCGCCGACGATCAGCACGTCGAACGGGTCCTTGGCGGCGATCTTCTTCGCTTCGCGCTCGACGCCGCTGTTGTCGATCTTCGCGAGGATCTCTTCGAGGCTCATGCGGCCCTGGCCGAACTCGGTGCCGTTGAGGAACACGGTGGGCACGGCCATCACCTGGCGTTCCTTCACTTCTTCCTGGAAGGTGCCGCCCTCGATCATCGTGGTGCGGATGCGCGGGTTCTGCACCGCCATCAGGTTCAGCGCCTGGACCACGTCGGGACAGTTGTGGCAGGTCAGCGAAACGTAGATCTCGAACTCGAAATCGCCGTCGAGCGCCTTGATCTGGTCGAGCACGGCCTGCTCCACCTTCGGCGGGTAGCCGCCGATCTGCAGCAGCGCGAGGATCAGCGAGGTGAATTCATGGCCCATCGGCAGGCCGGCGAAGCGCGGGCCATGGTTTTCGCTCGGGCGGTTGACCGAGAACGAGGGCTTGCGGTGGTTGTCGTCGCGGCTTTCGCTCAGGCGGACCAGCGGCGAGGCTTCGGCCACGTCCTTCAGCAACGACAGCACTTCGTCCGAGGCCTTGCTGTCGTCGAGCGAGGCGACGATCTCGATCGGCTGCGTGGCGCGGTCGAGGTAACTCTTCAATTGGGCTTTGGTGCTGGCGTCGAGCATGAGGAACTCTCTTTCGATAACTGGAAACTATCAACTGGGGACAAGAAAGCCCGGGGGCCTCGTGAGCGCCCGGGCTTTCGCGCGGAGCGCCTTAGATCTTGCCGACGAGGTCGAACGACGGGGCGATGGTCTTGTCGCCTTCATTCCACTTGGCCGGGCAGACTTCGTTCGGGTGGGCGGCGGTGTAGACCGCTGCCTTGAGCTTGCGCAGGGTTTCCTTGACGTCGCGGGCGATCTCGTTGGAGTGCACTTCGGCGGTCTTGATGATGCCTTCGGGGTTGATCACGAAGGTGCCGCGCAGTGCCAGGCCTTCTTCGGGGATGTGCACGCCGAAGTTGTTGGTCAGCGTGTGGGTCGGGTCGCCCACCAGGGGGAACTTGGCCTTGCCCACGGCCGGCGAGGTGTCGTGCCAGACCTTGTGCGAGAAGTGCGTGTCGGTGGTCACGATGTAGACCTCGGCACCCAGCTTCTGGAACTCGGGGTAGTTGTCGGCCGCGTCTTCGACTTCGGTCGGGCAGTTGAAGGTGAAAGCCGCCGGCATGAAGATCAGCACGGACCACTTGCCCTTGAGCGTTTCGTCGGACACATCGATGAACTTGCCGTTGAGGTAGGCCTGGGTCTTGAAGGGCAGGACTTGGGTGTTGATCAGGGACATGAAGACTCCTTGGATGCTGCGGGTGGAAAAATAAGTGCGAGCCATGAGTATAGCTACCAATATTGCATTTTTGATAGTCAAGAGCTATTAAAAGTATTGGGAGCCGCTATGTTTGCGATGGGCTCGCCGCCTCTCAATGCGAACGTGTATCGCCATCACACGCATGCAGACCGCGAATGCATGGCTTTGCTTGCGCCGGCCTCCCTCGCCCTCCGACAATCGCGGCCTTTACTGCTTTCATAAGAAGGAAAAACACCATGAAGGGCGATCCCAAGGTCATCGAGCATCTGCAGGCGCAGCTCAAGAACGAGCTGACTGCGATCAACCAGTACTTCCTTCACTACCGCATGCTCAAGCACTGGGGCCTCGACAAGCTGGCCAAGAAGGAATACGAAGAATCGATCGGCGAGATGAAGCATGCCGACAAGCTGATGGACCGCATCTTCATGCTCGACGGCCTGCCGAACCTGCAGGACCTGGGCAAGCTGAACATCGGCGAGGACGTGCCCGAACTGCTGCGCTGCGACCTCGGCGCCGAGACCGGCGCGCAAGCCACCATCAAGGACGGCATCGCGCATTGCGAATCGGTGCGCGACTACGTCTCGCGCGACCTGCTGCAGGAAATCCTCGACGACACCGAGGAGCACATCGACTTCCTCGAGACCCAGATCGACCTGATCGACCGCGTGGGCCTGCAGAACTACCTGCAGTCGCAAATGGGCGAGATCGAGTAAGTCTCTCCTTCGCATTTCACGGCACGCGACAACTGCGGGACCTCGGTCCCGCTTTTTTTTGGGCGTGCGTTTGGCCTTTACCAAACTTCACACGCTATCCAATTAATAGCATAAGACAAAGGATTTACCTTAGATTCGACAGGATCGCCCCCTTCGGCAAGGGTCGAACCCGATTGCCAAACGAAATCAATTCTCATTTGCGCGCCTAAAATGCCGGCCGCCAATGAATGCCGCCTCCCCCGACAATCGCCGCCGCGCCTACTGGCTCAAGACCCTGCACGAATGGCACTGGGTCAGCTCCGCCATCTGCCTGATCGGCATGGTGCTGTTCAGCGTCACCGGCTTCACGCTCAACCACGCGGGGCAGATCGAGGGCAAGCCGCAGGTCACGCGGCTGCACGCGACCGTCGACGAGGCGCTGCGCACCCGCCTCGAATCGGCCATGGGCGAGGTCAAGGCGAACACGGCGGCCAAGGGCAAGGCCGCGCTGCCCGCCGAACTCCAGGCCTGGGTGCGCCAGCGCTGGGACATCGACACCGCCGGCCGCGAGGCCGAATGGTCGGACGACGAGATCTACCTGTCGCTGCCCCGCCCCGGCGGCGACGCCTGGCTGCGCCTGAGCCTGGCCGACGGCGAGGCCGAGTACGAGCGCACCGACCGCGGCTGGCTCTCCTACTTCAATGACCTGCACAAGGGCCGCAACACCGGCACCGCCTGGAGCTGGTTCATCGACATCTTCGCGGGTGCCGCGCTGGTCTTCTCGATCACCGGCCTGTTCATTCTCAAGATGCATGCGGGCAACCGCCCCTTCACCTGGCCAATGGTGGGCATGGGGCTGGTGGTGCCGGTGCTGCTCGCGCTGCTTTTCATCCACTGACTTTGGTTTCGTCCGTTTCGAAGAAAGAGGCCCCTCTCGTGCACATCCGCTACTCGCTCGCACCGCTCGCCATGTCGGCGCTTTTCGCCGCGCCGGCCTTTTCGGCCAGTCTCGGCGTCAACATCGAGGTGCCGCGCCTCAACGTGTCGGAATACCACCGCCCCTACATCGCGACCTGGATCGAGCGCGCCGACAACACCGTGGCCGGCACGCTGGCGGTCTGGTACGACGTGCGCACCAAGACCAACAACCCCGAGGGCGAAGGCACCAAGTGGCTCAAGGACATGCGCCAGTGGTGGCGCCGCGGCGGCCGCGACCTGTCGGTGCCGATCGACGGCGTGACCGGCGCGACCAAGCCCGCGGGCAAGCACCAGCTGAACTTCACCGACGGCAGCGCGCCGATGCCGCAACTGGCGCCGGGCAGCTACAAGCTGGTGGTGGAAGCCGCGCGCGAAGTCGGCGGCCGCGAGGTCGTGAGCATCCCGTTCCAGTGGCCGCCAACCAGCGCCTCGCAGCCGAGCGCTTCAGGCAAGGAAGAACTGGGCGAAATCAAGCTCGAGCTCAAGCCCTGACCGCCACATCGCCCCGCACCTTCGCCGCTCACCTCCAAGGAATCGCCATGAACACCCTCCGCCTGCGCGCCGCCGCCATCGCCGCCGCCTTCCTCGCCATCGCCCCGCTGTCCCAGGCACACAACGCCTGGCTGCTGCCCTCGGGCACCGTGTTCTCGAAGGCCGACACGGTCAGCGTCGATGCCGCGGTGTCGAACGACCTGTTCGTCGCCAACCATGCGCCGCTGCGCCTCGAGGGCCTGCAGATCACCGCGCCCGACGGCAGCGCCGTCAAGCCCGAAAGCGAGGCCAAGCTCAAGCAGCGCAACGTGTTCGACGTGCCGGTCGCGCAGCCCGGCACCTACCGCATCGCCGTGATCAACGGCGGCGCCTTCGCGAGCTGGAAGGACAAGGCCACCGGCCAGAACAAGCGGGCACGCGGCACGCCCGAGACCATCGCCAAGGAAATCCCGGCCGATGCGCAGGACGTGACCATCACCCAGTCCTCGGGCCGCATCGAGACCTTCGTCACCGTCGGCAAGCCCTCGGCGCTGAAGCCGATCGGCCAGGGGCTGGAGCTGATCTCCGCCGGCAGCCCGACCGACCTCGCCAAGGGCGAGAAGGCCAGCTTCACGCTGCACCTGGACGGCCAGCCCGCCAAGGACCTCGAAGTGACGGTGACCGCGGGCAACACGCAGTACCGCGACAAGCTCGAGGAGTTCAAGGTCAAGACCGACGACAAGGGCCAGTTCAGCGTGACCTGGCCGAGCGCCGGCATGTACTGGCTCGACGTGTCCACGCGCGACGGCAAGACCACCGTGCCGAACGCCAAGGAGCGCCGCCTGAGCTACGCGGCCACGCTCGAAGTCATGCCCTGACCGCTTTGGGCCTTTCCTTCGCCTCCCGCGGTTCCTGGCACGGCGGCTACGCCAACGCGGCCGTGCCGCGCCTCGCCGATCCGGCCCGCCTGCACCAGCTGGCCGGCCGGACCATGGGCACGACCTGGTCGCTGCGCTTCGACAACCCCGGCATGCGTCCGCTGGCCGAGGTGCGCGAGGCGGTCGAATCGGCGCTGGCGCGCGTGATCGCGCAGATGAGCCACTGGGAGGCCGACGCCGGGATCTCGCGCTTCAACCGCGCGCCGGCGGGCACGCGGCACACGCTTCCGGCCGAGTTCGCGCGCGTGATGGCCTGCGCGCTGCAATGGGCCGAGGACAGCGGCGGCGCGATCGATCCGACGGTCGGCGCACTGGTGGCCAGTTGGGGTTTCGGCCCCGATGCAAACGATGGCCCCATCGACACGGACGCTCTTGAAGCGGCACGCGAGCGCACGGGCTGGCGAAAGCTCGCCTTCGAAATGGCCGATGACGCAACGGCCACGCTGACCCAACCCGGCGGCTTCGCGCTCGATCTGTCGGGCATCGCCAAGGGCTTCGCGGTCGATCACGGCGTCGAGGCCCTGCAGGCGCTCGGCCTCGAGGATTTCCTGTTCGAGATCGGCGGCGAGCTGCGCGGCGTGGGCCGGCGCCCCGGCGGACAGCCGTGGCGCGTGCAGGTCGACGGCGAACTGCCCGCCCCGGTGCACGTGGCGCTCGACGGCCTCGCGATCGCCACTTCCGGCGATCGATGGCACCAGCGCGAGCACGCAGGCCGCCGCTGGTCGCACACCATCGATCCGCGCAGCGGCGAGCCCGTGACCACCGGGCTCGCGAGCGTCACGGTGCTGCACGCGCAGTGCATGCAGGCCGACGCGCTGGCCACGGTGCTGACGGTGCTCGGAGCCGAGGAAGGCTTCGTCTTCGCCGAGGCGCGCGGCATCGCGGCGCTGTTCGTCGCGCATGCGACGCAGGGCGACGAAGCGCCGAGCCTGCGCGCGACGCCGGCCTGGACCGAACGGGCCACCTCGGCATGAACGAGACACTGCTGCGCGCGCTGGCCGCGGGCTCCACCGTGGCCGCCTACGGCGCGATGTGCCTGGCGATCTACACGCGCGAACGCCGCGCTGTCGCGGCCACCGCGCGCGCGGCGCAGGCACTGGCGGGCGACGGCACGGTGCCTCCGACGCTGGTGCTGTTCGCCAGCCAGACCGGCCAGGCCGAAGCCATCGCCTGGCAGACCGCGCGCCGCCTGCGCGCGGCCGGCACGCCGGTGCGCGTGATGGAACTCAATGCGCTCGACGCCGCCACCCTGCGCGACGCGCGGCAGGCGCTGTTCGTGGCCAGCACCTATGGCGAAGGCGATGCGCCCGATGGCGCCAGCCTGTTCGCCGAAAAGGCGATGGCCGAGCAAACCGATCTCTCCGCGCTGCGCTACGCGGTGCTGGCCCTGGGCGACCGCCAGTACGCGAACTTCTGCGGCTTCGGGCGCCAGCTCGACGACTGGCTGCAAGGCCAGGGCGCGACGCCGTCCTTCGCGCGCGTCGAGGTCGACAACGGCGATCCCGAGGCGCTGGCCACGTGGCATGCGCGATGGGGAGATGCCGAGGTCGCGCACGACGAGGAAGAAAGCCGCGCCTTCGCTCCGTGGCGTCTCGCGCATCGCAACCTGCTCAATCCCGGCAGCGCGGGCGCGCCGGTCTTCCTGCTCGGCCTGGTGCCGCAGGCCGGTGCGATGCCGGCCTGGGACTCGGGCGACCTGGTGCAGATGGCGGTCGCGAGCGATCCATCGCGGCCGCGCGACTACTCGATCGCCTCGCTGCCCGCCGATGGCGAGCTTCAGTTGCTGGTACGGCAGGAACAACATCCCGACGGCACGTTGGGCATGGCGTCGGGCCATCTGACCTCGACGCTGGCCATCGGCGACACGGTGGCGCTGCGCCTGCGCGCGCACCGCGGCTTCCGCCTCGAGGGCAATGCTTCGCGCCCGCTGATCCTGATCGGCAACGGCACCGGACTGGCCGGCCTGCGCGCCCACCTGCGCGCGCGCATCGCGGCGGGCCGGCACGAGAACTGGCTGGTGTTCGGCGAGCGCCACGCGGCGCACGACTTCCTCTGCCGCGACGAGATCGGGGGCTGGCAGCGCGAAGGCGCGCTGAGCGAACTCGACATGGTGTTCTCGCGCGACCAGGCCGAGCGGCTCTACGTGCAGCACCGGTTGCTGCAGCGCGCCGATGCGCTGCGCGAATGGCTCGCGCGCGGCGCGGCCGTGTACGTGTGCGGCAGCCTGCAAGGAATGGCCGCGGGCGTGGATGCAGCGCTGCGGCAGGTGGCCGGCGAGGCGCTGTGGGCCGAACTGGTCGGCTCGGGGCGCTACAGACGCGACGTCTACTGAGGCCCTCGGCGGCCGATGCCGCCTAGCATTGTTGCGACCCTGTCAACAATTTCCACAGAATTAGCAGTTGCATCACTACAACAAAGTATCTACTTTACAAAGCCACAGAGGCATATTCCAGCAAAAGTACTCAGTGTTCGTATTGATAAACATTATCATTTGACACGGTTTTTACTTCTGCCCTCCCGCAGTTCGCTCACCCAGCCAGCCCGCCAGTGCTTCCGCAAGCACGCGCGCAGGGCATCGCCAGTCGAGTTCTCAGGGCGTTTTTTCCTTTTTCGAGAACCTTCATGGCCACCTCCTATATCAAGAGCCGGAAGCACGCCGTCGCGCGCGCCGTTCCCCAGGTCTCGGGCGCCGCAGCCGCCACGCTGATCGCCCTCTCCGCCCCCGCCATCGCCCAGCAGCAGCCCTCGCGCGTGCTGCCCGAGATTCGCGTCGAGGGTTCGGTCGCCGCCGACTTCAAGGCCGACACCTCGGCCAATCCCAAGTTCACGGCACCGCTGGTGAACACGCCGCAGACCGTGCAGGTCATCAAGGAGCAGGTGCTGCGCGACCAGGGCGCGACCACGCTGACCGAGGCGCTGCGCAACACCCCCGGCGTGGGCACCTTCTTCCTCGGGGAGAACGGCAACACCAACACGGGCGACGCGGTGTTCATGCGCGGCTTCGACAGCTCGAGCGCGATCTTCGTCGACGGCATCCGCGACATCGGCTCGATCTCGCGCGACACCTTCAACATCGACCAGGTCGAAGTCGTGAAGGGCCCCTCGGGCACCGACGTGGGCCGCACCTCGCCCACCGGCTACATCAACCTCGTGACCAAGAAGCCCAAGCTCGACGACAGCTTCACGGGCTCGCTGGGCTTCGGCAGCGCCGACTTCAAGCGCGGCAGCATCGACTGGAACAAGTCGCTCAGCGGCGAGAACGGCATCGGCGCGGCCTTCCGCCTGAACGCCGTGGCCGAGGACGCCGGCGTGGCCGGCCGCGATTTCGTGAAGAACAAGCGCTGGGCGGTCGCGCCCTCGCTGGCCCTGGGCCTGAACAGCCCGACGCGCTTCTTCTTCGACTTCGTGCACGTCGAGCAGAACAACATTCCCGACGGCGGCGTCCCCACCATCGGCCTGCCCGGCTTCTCGACGCCCGACACCAAGCGCGGCTACCTCAACTACGCCTCGCGCGTGAACTCGAAGAACTTCTACGGCACGAGCTCGGACTTCGACCACGTCACGACCGACATGTTCACGGCGCGCGTCGAGCATGACCTGACGCCGGACATCACGATCCGCAACACCACGCGCTATGCCAAGACGCAGCAGGACTACCTGCTGACCTCCTTCATGGGCAGCACGGCCAACCTGCTGACGCCCAACCAGTTCGTCCCCCTGGGCTGGACCATCGCGCGCAGCTCGCCGACCAACAAGGACCAGGAAAACACGATCTTCACGAACCAGACGAACGTGAGCGCGAAGTTCAACACCGGCAGCGTGGGCCACACGCTCAACGCCGGCGTGGAACTGATCCGCGAAAAGCAGGACTCGGTGGGCTACTACGGCCAGAACGCCAAGGTCTTCAACGTTCCGGGCTTCTCCAACAGCGGCGCCTGGCCGGCCGCCAACCTGTACGCGCCCAACCCCTACGTGATCGGCTACAACCGCATCCCGAACGGCACCACCACCTCGGGCGAGACCACCACCGTCGGCGCCTACGTGTTCGACACGGTCAAGTTCAACGAGCAGTGGATGCTGACCGGCGGCCTGCGCTACGACCACTACTCGACCAAGTTCGACTCGACGGCGCTGAACGCCACCAGCGGCGTGCTGACCCCGACCAACCTCAAGCTGTCGGACAGCCTGTGGTCGGGCAAGATCGGCCTGGTCTACAAGCCGACCGAGAACGGCAGCGTCTATGCCGCCTACGGCACGGCAGCGCAACCGCCGGGCGGCTCGAACTTCCAGCTCGCCGCGGGCGGCACCGGCAACAGCGCCGCGCGCACCGACTTCCTGCCGCAGAAGGCCAAGACCTACGAGCTCGGCACCAAGTGGGACGTGCTCAACAAGCACCTCGCCTTGACGGCCGCGCTCTACCGCACCGACGTCAGCAACGAGGTGGTGCAGGACTCGGTCTCGCAGCAGTACTACCAGACCGGCAAGAAGCGCGTGCAGGGCATCGAGCTCGGCGTGTCGGGCGCGATCACCGACAACTGGGGCGTGACCACCGGCTTCACGACGATGAACACCCGCGTGCTCAGCGGCCCCTCGGTGCTGGCCGACGGCTCGACCGCGCTGGCCTACACGCCCAAGCGCGCCTTCACGCTGTGGACCACCTACCAGTTGCCGTTCGGACTGACGATCGGCGGCGGCGCGCGCTACAACGGCAAGCTCTACCGCGGCACGGACGGCGCGGTCGGCACGCCGGCCTACGTCGAGTCGTACTGGGTGGTCGACGCCATGGCGTCCTACCGGATCAACAAGAACGTGGACCTGCAGCTGAACGTCTACAACCTGTTCGACAAGGACTACGTGGCGGCCATCAACAAGTCGGGCTACCGCTACACGCCGGGCACGCCGCGCTCGTTCAAGGTCACCGCGAACTTCGCGTTCTGATCGTTCGCCACGGCGCGCCACCGGCCGAGCCCGGTGCGCCGCGGTGCGACACTCGAGCCCCGGCCCGCGCCGGGGCTTTTTTCCTTCCGGAGTTCCCGAAGATGATGCTGCATGTGCCCGAAGTGCTGAGCCCGGACCAGGTGCGCAGGATGCGCGCCACGCTCGATGCCACCCAGTGGGTCGACGGGCGCGAGACCGTCGGCGACCAGGGGGCACAGGTCAAGCGCAACCGGCAGTTGTCGGAGCATTCGCCGGTCGGGCGCGAGCTCGCCAAGACCGTGCTGGCCGCGCTGGCGCGCAATCCGCTGTTCTTCTCGGCCGCCCTGCCCGCGCGCTTCGTGCCGCCGCTGTTCAACCGCTACGAGGGCGGCGAGCACTACGGCCTGCACGTCGATGGCGCCGTGCGCGCCGTGCCCGGCAGCGAGCAGCCGCTGCGCACCGACCTGTCGTGCACGCTGTTTCTCTGCGACCCCGACGACTACGACGGCGGCGAGCTCGAGGTGGTCGACACCTACGGTTCGCACGAGGTCAAGCTGCCGGCCGGCGACCTGATCCTGTATCCGTCGAGCAGCCTGCACCGCGTGCACCCCGTGACGCGGGGCGCGCGCGTATGCGCGTTCTTCTGGGCCCAGAGCATGGTGCGCAACGACCAGCAGCGCGCGATGCTGTTCGAACTCGACCAGAACATCCAGAAACTGCGCGCCCGGCTGGGCGAATCCGAGGAAACCGTGGCCCTGACCGGCCACTACCACAACCTGCTTCGGCTCTGGTCGGAGATATAGGCGACCGCCCCCTCATAGCGAATAGCTGTCGCGCCGGGCGCTGGCGAATACGATAGTTATTGCAAATGCGAGGGATTCTTATTTATAATCATTGCATCCAACAGCCAGCCAAACTGCCGCCTTCACAGCCATGATCGTTTGCATTTGCCGCCGAGTCTCCGACCGCGAAATCGCACGCCACGTGCGCGCGGGGATGACTTTCGACGAAGTGCAATTCGAACTCGGCGTGGCCACCCAGTGTGGCCAATGCGAAGGATGTGCGCGCGATATCGTCGCGCAGTGCAGCGCTTCGCACCCGGTCGCGGCCCTGCACTGCGAATCGGAACCGAAGTCGATCCAGCTTGCCAACTCCATCAAGGAAAGCAAAGCATGGAACTCGTCTCTGCACTCGGCGGCAGCCTGATCCTGGTGGCGGGCTCCGTCTGGTGGATCCTTCGTAAATAGAAGTAGACGTCGTCGTAGCGGTTTTGCTGCAATCGGGGCACGTACCCACGTGCTCGCACTCGAATGGTTGATCGTGTCTGACCGCTTTGCCCCCCCTCCTACCTTTCTCGGCCTCTCGCGCAACGCCGCCATCGCCGGTGGCGTGATCGTCTTCCACGCCGCAGCGCTCTGGGCGCTGCAGAGCGGCCTGCTGCGCCGAGCCGCCGAAGTGGTGATCCCGGTCGAGATCATGAGCCAGTTCATCGAGCCGCCGAAGCCCACGCCGCCTCCGCCGCCCCCACCTCCGCCGCCGCCCCAGCCGCGCGTGAAGGCGCCACCGCCGCCGCGTCCGCAGGCCATCCGCGAGCCCAAGCCCACGCCGGCGCCGCAAGCCCCCGTGGGCGATCCGGAACCGCCGCCGCCGGCACCGACACCCCCCTCGCCGCCGCCGGCGCCACCCGCGCCGCCGGCCCCTCCGCCGGCACCGCCCGCACCGCCCAGGGTGGTCGAGGTGACGGCCGCGCAGGCGCAGTGGCTGCGCCAGCCGGTGGTGGTCTATCCGCAGCTGAGCTCACGGCTCGGCGAATCGGGCACGGTGACCATCGCCGTGTACTTCAACCGCAGCGGCATCGTGCGCCGCGCCGAGATCCTCAAGTCCAGCGGCTACGACCGCCTCGACCGCGCGGCCCGCGAGGCGGTGCTGAAGTCGTCCGTGACCGTGAGCAACTATCCGAACGCGAGCGACGAGACCCTCTTCATGCTGCCCGCGCCCATCGTTTTCAACCAACCTAAGTAACTGAGACCCCTATGGATTCCCAATTTGGCTTGATGAATGTCTGGCACCAAGGCGACTTCGTCACCAAGGCCGTCGCGGTGCTGTTGATCGCCATGTCGCTCGCGTCGTGGATCGTGATCATCGTCAAGGCGCTCGACGTCATCCGCTACAAGCGTCTCGCCAAGCAGTCGCAGGACTTCTGGCACAGCGAGGATTTCGCCACCGCGCTCAACAAGCTCGGCAAGGACGACAGCAACCCCTTCCGCGCCCTCGCGCTCGAAGGCCGCGAAGCCGCCGCCCACCACCGCAACACCAAGGCGCACCTGCATGACGCGCTCGACGTCAGCGACTGGATCACGCGCTCGCTGCGCAACGGCATCGACGCCTTCACCGCGCGCCTGCAGACCGGCCTGGCCGTGCTGGCGTCGGTCGGCTCGACCGCGCCCTTCATCGGCCTGTTCGGTACCGTCTGGGGCATCTACCACGCACTGATGAGCATCGGCTCGGCCGGCCAGGCCACGATCGACAAGGTCGCGGGCCCGATCGGCGAAGCGCTGATCATGACGGCCCTGGGCCTCGCGGTCGCCATTCCCGCGGTGCTCGGCTACAACGCCCTGGTGCGCGGCAACAAGTTCGTGCTGACCAAGCTCAATGCCTTCGCGCACGACCTGCATGCTTACTTCGTGACCGGTGCCCGCGTCCAGAGCGGCGCCGAATCGATCGTGGTTCCGCTCAAGAAGGGCTGAGCATCATGGCCTTCGGTACCCAAGACGAACCCGATGAGGTGATGAACGAGATCAACATGACGCCGCTGGTCGACGTCATGCTGGTGCTCCTGATCATCTTCATCATCACCGTGCCGGTGATGAAGCACGCGGTGAACATCGACCTGCCGCGCGCCACCAGCGAGCCCGAGCAGCCGAAGCCCGAGAACATCCTGTTCAGCGTGACGGCCGAGGGCGACTACTACTGGAACGACCAGAAGATCGCCGACAGCGAACTCCCGGGCCGCCTCGCGGCCGAGGCCGCCAAGGAGCCGCAGCCCGAGCTGCACATCCGCGGCGACAAGGCGGTGCGCTACGAGCGCGTGGCCAAGGCGATGTCCGAGGCCCGCGAAGCCGGCGTGCGCAAGATCGGCTTCATCACCGAGCCCGACGCGAAATAACGGCCCCGCGGCTCACAAAATTTTTCATCGCGGCGATTGACTTCTTGATGAGAATTATTATCATTCAGTCATCGCTTCGATAAGAGGAATTCGAGATGCCAGCCACCACCAACGCCTTTTCTGTTCTGAGCCACCCTTCGCTCGATCAATCGGGCGGCGGTCACGCCACCATCCAGGCTCAGCGACCGGTTCCGATGGTCGAAAGCACCGAACTGCTCAAGGGCAGCAAGACCGTCGGCATCATGCACAACGGCTCGCTGTACCGCCTGCAGGCCACCAAACTGGGCAAGCTGATCCTGACCAAGTAGGTCCCGGTCAGCCCGCCCCTCGCGCAAGTTTCATCGTGGGGCGACTCCAGGAGATTCATTTCTCCGAAGGGTCGTTTTTTGCTAGCCAACGGTTCGCCGACTAGCCAAGCTTTTTTTCACGCTGAACGTCCAAAGCAAAACGCCGACCCTCGAGTCGGCGTTTTCGCTGGTGCAAGGCGCCGGGGCGCCCCGCGCAGGATCTCAAAGGCCGAGCGCCGCGATGCCGGCCTTGGCGACCTGCGCATCTTCGTTGGACTTCACGCCGCTCACGCCCACCGCGCCGATCACGTGACCGTCCTTCACGATCGGCACGCCGCCCTCGAGCAGGCCTTGCACCAGGGGTGCCGTCAGGAAAGCGGTGCGGCCGCCGTTGATGATGTCCTCGTAGACCTTGCTCTCACGGCGGCCCATGGCGGCCGTATGGGCCTTGGCCGGTGCGATGTGCGAGGACAGCGCGGCCGCGCCGTCGAGGCGCTGCAGCCACAGCAGGTTGCCCGCGTCGTCGGCGATGGCGATGGTCACGGCCCAGTTGTTCTTGAGTGCCTCGGCTTCCGCGGCGGCGGCGATCAGCTTGACATCGGCGAGTTCGAGGAATGATTTCGTTTGCATGATGGTGATCAAAAGTCTTGTTGCGCGAACCCCCGAGCATACCGGTCCGTCGCATGGGCTCCCCCTGTCGGACGGCGCGCCGCCTAAGGAACACCCCCCATACGGTCTTTGGAGGCCCCGGTCTTGCAGACTTCTAGAATGAGCCCAACTGCCAAGGCAGCAACCACAGGAGCTTCGGCCATGAACGACCGCGTTACAACCCTCGACACTTCCACCGGCTACGGCCAGGTGCTGCCGCAGGCTGACCGCCAACGCGTGCTGCGCAACACCTACTGGCTGCTGGCGCTGAGCCTGTTACCCACCGTGCTGGGCGCCTGGCTGGGCGTGCAGACCGGCATCACCCGCTCGCTGACCGGCGGCCTCGGCCTCATCGTCTTCCTCGGCGGTGCCTTCGGCTTCATGTTCGCGATCGAGAAGACCAAGAACTCGGCCGCCGGCGTGCCGGTGCTGCTGGGCTTCACCTTCTTCATGGGCCTGATGCTCTCGCGCCTGATCGCGATGGTGCTGGGCTTCAAGAACGGCCCCGAACTCATCATGACGGCCTTCGGCGGCACCGCCGGCGTGTTCTTCGTGATGGCCTCGCTGGCCACTGTGATCAAGCGCGATCTGTCGGGCATGGGCAAGTGGCTGTTCGTCGGCGCGATGGTGCTGATGGTCGGCGCGGTCATCAACGTGTTCGTCGGTTCGACCGCCGGCATGTTCGCGATCTCGGTCGCGGCCATCGGCATCTTCTCGGCCTACATGCTCTATGACCTGAAGCAGATCATCGACGGCGGCGAGACCAACTACATCAGCGCGACGCTCGCCCTGTACCTCGACCTGTTCAACGTCTTCCAGAGCCTGCTGGCGCTGCTGGGCCTCGCCGGCGGCGAACGCGACTGACGATTCCTCTTTCGATGGCCCCGCGGCCATCGATCGGCAAAAAAAGAAAGGGCCCTTCCGGGCCCTTTCTCATTGCGGCGTCAGAACCGGTTCATTCGCGCTCGAACACCGCGATCGACTCCACGTGCGCCGTGTGCGGGAACATGTTCACCACGCCCGCATGCGTGCAGCGGTAGCCCGCCTGGTGCACCAGCAGGCCGGCATCGCGCGCGAGCGTCGACGGATTGCAGCTCACGTAGACGATGCGCCTGGGCGGCGTCCATCCGCCCGTGCGCAGCTCGGGCTGCTGATGCAGGTCGGCCATCGCCTTGGCCAGCGCGAAGGCGCCCTCGCGCGGCGGGTCGACCAGCCACTTGTCGGCCTGCCCGTCGGCGACCAGCATCTCGGGCGTCATCTCGAACAGGTTGCGCGCCACGAACGAAGCCGGCGACAGCGCACGCCGCGCGGATGTCGCGGGCTGGTTCTTGCGGAAATTCTCGGTGGCCCGCGCCACCAGCGTGTCGCTGCCCTCGATGCCCAGCACCTCGCGCGCGCGGCTTGCCAGCGGCAGCGTGAAGTTGCCAAGGCCGCAGAACCAGTCGATCACGCGTTCGTCGGACTGCACATCAAGCAGGCGCAGCGCCTTGCCCACGAGCGCCCGATTGATGTGCGGATTGACCTGCGTGAAATCGGTGGGCCGGAACGGCATCGTCACGCCGAACTCTGGCAGCCCGTAGGCCAGCGGCGTGCCGCCCTCCTCGAGCAACCGCACGGTGTCGGGCCCCTTGGGCTGCAGCCACCATTGAACCTGATCGTTCTTCGCGGCGAAGGCCTTGAGGCGTCCGATGTCCGCGTCCGACAGCGGCTCGAGGTGCCGCAGCACCAGCGCGATGGTGCCGAGCGCCTGGGTACCCGGCGCGTCGCCGCAGGCCAGTTCGATCTGCGGGCAGGTGTCGCGCGCATCGAGCGAGGCGATCAGCGCGCGCAGCGGCATCAGCATCTGGCTGACCTGCCTGGGCAGCACGGGACAGACCTGCATGTCGGCCAGGTAACGGCTCTTGCGCTCATGGAAGCCGATCAGCACCGTGCCCTTCTTGACCACGTGGCGCACCGACAGGCGCGCCCGGTAGCGGTAGTGCCAGGCCGGACCCTCGAGCGGACGCAGCAGGTTCTCGGGACGGACCTTGCCGAGGTGCCAGAGGTTGTCCTCGAGCGCGCGCTGCTTCACCGCCACCTGCGCCGCGGCGTCGAGGTGCTGCATCTTGCAGCCGCCGCAGGCGCCCGTGTGCAGGCCGAAGTGCGGGCAGCCGGGCCGCACGCGCTGCGAGGACTCGCGCCGGATCTGCGTGACCGTGCCCTGCTCCCAGTTGTTCTTGCGGCGGTGCACGTTGAGCTGCACCTCTTCGAAGGGCAGCGCGCCCTCGATGAACACGACCATGCCGTCGGCCTTGTGCGCCACGCCCTGTGCGTCGAGGTCCAGCGATTCCACATGAAGCCATTCGCCGCCGGCGTTCGTGGGGGTGTCCGTGGGGGATTTATCTTTCTTGATGGGTTCCGTCATGCCCCGATTGTCTCAGCGTGGGAAGAGACCCTCGCGCGGAGCCCGGCAGGGCTAGAACAAGGCGTCCCGCCCCACGCCCGAGCGCGCGAGCTGACGCCGCATCTTCGCGAGCGCCTCGTTCTGGATCTGGCGCACGCGCTCGCGCGTCAGGCCCAACCGCACGCTGAGCACCTCGAGCGTCTCGGGCTCGCGGTCGTGCAGGCCGTAGCGCCCTTCGAGCACCTCGCGCTCGCGCGCGTCGAGCGCGGCCACCCAGCCGTCGAGCAGGCGCTCGACCTCGTGCGCCTGGGTCGCGCCGGTCGGGTCGCTTTCTTCGCCGTCCGCCACGACCGAATCGGACAGCGCGTATCTCTCCTCGCCACGCGATTCGCCCGCGTCGAGCGAACGCGGCGCTTCGGCCAGCGCCAGCAGGTCGGCCACCGATTGAACGTCCGAGCCCAGCAGCGCCGCGACGTCTTCCACGCGCACGCCGTCGGGACGACGCGCCACGAACTCGGGATCGCCCTCGAGCGTGCGGCGCGCGCGCAGCACCTGTTGCAGTTCGCGCACGATGTGCACCGGCAGGCGGATCGTGCGGGACTGGGTCATCAGCGCGCGCTCGACCGACTGGCGTATCCACCAGGTCGCGTAGGTCGAGAAGCGGAAACCGCGCTCGGGCTCGAACTTGGTGATCGCGTGCATCAGGCCGAGGTTGCCTTCCTCGATGAGGTCGGAGAACGGCACGCCGCGGTGGAGATAGGCCTTGGCGATGTTGACCACGAGCCGCAGGTTGTGCTCGATCATGGATTGGCGCGCCGCGAAGTCACCGGCACGCGCGGCGCAGGCGGTTGCGTATTCCTGCTCGGGGGTGAAGAGCTCGGTGCGCCGGATGCGGCGCAGGTAGACGGTGAGCGCGTCGGCCGTGTCGTCGCCGATGCGCGCGAGCGATTCGACGCTCGGCTCGGGCGCGATCAGGCCATCGGGGGATGAAGCGGGCGGTGGAGCTTCGCCGCCGGTAGCCGATTCGGCCGGGTTGCCCGCCGACCGGCGCACGGGCAACGTGCGACGGGGGCGGGAACCGGCCATGGCATCACCGGTTCGGGAGGTAGCGCGCCGGATCGACCGGCTTGCCCTGGCGACGGATCTCGAAGTGCAGCTTCACGCGATCGGCATCGCTGCTGCCCATCTCGGCGATCTTCTGGCCCTTCTGGACCGACTGGTCTTCCTTCACAAGCAGCGTCTGGTTGTGCGCATAGGCCGTGAGGTAGGTGTTGTTGTGCTTCAGGATGATCAGGTTGCCGTAGCCGCGCAGGCCCGCGCCCGCATACACCACGCGGCCATCGGCGGCGGCCAGCACCGGGTCGCCGGCCTTGCCGCTGATGTCGAAGCCCTTGTTCTTGGCATCGTCGAAGCCCGCGATCAGCGAGCCATGGGCCGGCCAGATCCAGCCGATGTCCTCATCGCCACCCGCAGCACCCGGGGTCGACGGCGAAGCCGTGACCGGCGGCTTGGTGCCCGCAGCGGCGGCGCCGCTCGCGGCCGCACCGGGCACGACGGCGGGCTGCGGCGTCACCGGCTTGGTGACGACACCGTTCTCGTTCGGTGCCGACGGCGCGGCGGCCACGGTGGAGCCCGGGCCCGAAGGCGGGATCACGCGCAGCACCTGCCCCACCTCGATCAGGTCGGGGTTGTCGAGGTTGTTCCAGCGAACGAGGTTCTGCCAGGTCTGGCCGGTCTCGTTGGCGATGCGGCGAATGGTGTCGCCGGGACGCACGGCGTAGTAGCCCGGCTTGCCGAAGTTCTCGATCCCGGCCAGCGGCTTGCCCGAGGCGTCGGTGGTGATGGTCGGACCGCCCGGAACGGGCGCGGCCGCGCCGGGCGCGCGGGTCATCGTGCCGCGGTCTTCGACCGGTGCCGGGCCCCGCGGCGTGGAACAGCCCGCGATCACGAGCACGACGGCCAACGTGACGCCAGCGTACCAACTCCGATTGCCAAAACCCTGCATTTGTTATTCCTTCAAGCAACGCCCGATTTTAGGGGGACAAAGTGAACCGCCTCAAGAATGAGGCGCTCGAGACCGCGGGCCGTCTTGTCGATCACGACGAGGGCCTGGCCGCCCTTCGCCGAGTGCGTCGGCGCGACGATCCGCCCCCCCACCGCGAGCTGTTCGATCCAGGCTTCGGGCACGGCCTCGCCACCGGCGGCGGCGATGATGCCCGCATAGGGTGCGCCCTTGGCATAGCCGACCATGCCGTCGCCGAACATCAGGTGAACAGTGGCCAGCCGGAAGTGCCGCAGATTGGTCCGCGCCCGCTCGTGCAGGCCGCGCAACCGTTCGATGCTGTAGACCTCCGTGGCCACGTGGTTCAACACCGCGGCCTGGTAGCCGCAACCGGTGCCGATCTCGAGCACGCGCCCCAGACGGTCCTGCGGCTTGCCACTCAGAGCCGGGGCCGCGAGCAAAAGTTCGATCATGCGCGCAACCACGCTGGGCTTGGAGATGGTCTGGCCTAGTCCGATCGGCAGGCTGGTGTCTTCGTAGGCCTGGTTGACCAGCGCGCTGTCGACGAAGCGATGCCGTTCGACCGCGCCCATGGCGCGCAGCACGCGCGCATCAGAGATGCCCTGTGCGGCCAGCTTCTGCACCATGCGCGCGCGCACCGCGTCGGAGGCCATCGAGGGCGTCGACGCGACCGACGGCTTGGGCGGTACGACGGGCTGCCGTCCGCGCAGCGCGGACGAAGCCGGCGTCGAAGCCGAGACGGTGGGCGCGAGGCGAGCCGGGAATCCAGGCCGTTGGGTCGCCATGTCAGTCGGCGAGCCGGACCACCGCGTCGCGCCACTGGCCCAGGTTGGCGTGGTCGGTCAGGTCGATCTGCAGCGGCGTGAGCGCCACGTGGCCCTCGGCCGTGGCATGGAAGTCGGTGCCCTCGCCGCTGTCCTTGGCGCTGCCCGCGCCGGCGATCCAGTACATCGTGTCGCCACGCGGGCTTTCCTGCGTGATGACCTTCTCGGCCGCGTGGCGGCGGCCCAGCCGGCACACCTTCACCGGCTTGAGCTCGTCGAAGGGCCGGTTCGGCACGTTGACGTTCAAAAGAAAGGCGCCGCCCTCGAGCATGCGCTCGCGCTCGATGCGCTGCACCAGCCGCCGCGCCACCTGGGCCGCCGCGTCGACATGGGCCCAGCCCTTCTCGATCTGCGAGAACGCGATCGCGGGAATGCCGAACAGGTAGGCCTCCATGGCCGCGCCGACGGTGCCCGAATAGATGGTGTCGTCGCCCATGTTGGCGCCGTTGTTGATGCCCGAGACCACCAGGTCGGGCCGGTAGCCGAGCAGGCCCTTGAGCGCGATGTGCACGCAGTCGGCCGGGGTGCCGGTCACGTAGCGGAAGCCGTTGTGCGCGGTGTGGACGTAGAGCGGTGCCGCGAGCGTCAGCGCGTTCGACTTGGCGCTGTTGTTGTGCTCGGGGGCCACCACCTCGACCTCGGCCAGGTCCTTGAGCGCGTCGTGCAGTGCGACGATGCCGGGCGCCTGGAAGCCATCGTCGTTGGAAATGAGTATCTTCATGATGCGGTGCGGTGCAACGGATTGTAGGCGTCGGGTGCGTCGCAGCAGGGACAAGGACACGCGAGGGCGACGCCTATCATCGCGCGCTTCATTGCCTCAACATTACTACCCGTTTCGAAGGAGACCGAGCATGCACGCATGGCTTTGCGAGAACCCCGTCGGTGTCGACGCGCTCACCTGGAAGGAGCTGCCCACGCCGACACCCGGCCCGGGTCAGGTGCTGATCGAGATCCGGGCCGCGAGCCTGAATTTCCCCGACCTGCTGATCGTGCAGAACAAGTACCAGATGAAGCCGCCGCTGCCGTTCGTGCCGGGCTCGGAGTACGCGGGGATCGTCCAGGCCGTGGGCGAAGGCGTCACGCACCTCAAGGTCGGCCAGAACGTCGCCTGCCTCTCGGGCACCGGCGGCTTCGCCACCCACACGCTGGCGCCCGCGGCGCTGTGCATGCCGCTGCCCGAGGGTTTCGGCCATGTCGACGCGGCCGCCTTCATCATGATCTACGCGACCTCGTGGCACGCGCTGATGGACCGCGCGCAGCTCAAGGCCGGCGAGACCGTGCTGGTGCTCGGCGCGGCGGGCGGCGTGGGCACGGCCGCCATCCAGATCGCCAAGGCGGCCGGCGCCAAGGTGATCGCGGCGGCGTCCACCGACGAGAAATGCGAGCTGTGCCGTTCGATCGGCGCCGATGCGACGATCAACTACACCACGCATGCATTGCCGAACGGCTTCAGGGACGCCATCAAGGCCGCGACCGACGGCAAAGGCCCCGACGTCATCTACGACCCGGTCGGCGGTGATTTCGCGGAACCCGCATTTCGCTCGATCGGATGGCGCGGCCGCTATTTGGTTGTGGGTTTTGCGTCGGGCCCGATTCCCTCGCTGCCATTGAACCTCACGCTGTTGAAAGGCGCGTCGCTGGTGGGCGTGTTCTGGGGCGATTTCGCCAAGCGCGAGCCGAAGGCCAACGCGCAGATGATGGCCGAATTGGCGCAATGGTATGGGCAGGGAAAGATCAAGCCGGTGATCGACAGCACGATGCCGATGGCCGAATTGAAAGCCGCCTACGCGCACATGGGTTCGCGCGGGGTCAAGGGAAAGCTCGTGATGGTGAACTGATCCCCACGAACCTGGGCACCAGGAGATTGGCACCCGGACCCGCAATAAAAAAGCCCGCGCTTGCGGGCTTTTTTATTGCGGAACCGGTTGGCGCGTGTTCGCGCACCACGCTCACTTGATCTCGAAATCCGTCAGCGACTTGCCCGCGGCCAGTGCCTCGGTCACCCAGCGCGGCTTGCGGCCACGGCCGCCGGACCAGGTTTCGCCGGTCGGGCTGCGGTACTTGGCGGCGGCCTTGGGGGCCGGCGCACTTGCGGCGCGCTTGGCGGTCACGGCGCGGCCGGCCGAGAGCTTCAGATCCGACGCGGTCAAGCCGTAGTCGGCAATCTTCCTGCGAATGTCCTCGATCACGCCGGCACGTTCCTGGTTGCGCAGCTCTTCGGCCTGCTTGCGCAATTGCGCGATCTGTTCGTCGTGCTTCTGGATCTGGGAATTGATATCTGCGAGCGTCGAGGCCATTGGCGGCTCCTGTAAATGAAAACGCCCGCAGTTTAATTCAGTTTGCAATTGATTTTGAGCAAACCCGAGCAGAAAAATCCGGGTCGCTTGGCGTTTTACAACAGCGCGAGGGTAAAACGCCCCGTTCCTGGGCAGGAACCGGGCCTGAGCCAAGCTTTGAAAGTCTGCCAGCAACGCGGAAGCCGGGGAATTGAACGCCTTGCGACCGTTTCGGGCCGCTGGTGCTTATTGAAAGGCCGGAAAGAAAAGCATTCGCCCGCCGCTCACCCAAGAACGCGCACGGAAAACGCTTTAGGCAGCCCCCAAAAACAAAAACGGCCCTGGATCGCTCCAGGGCCGTTTCTTCGGAATTCATATGGGGTGGCTGATGGGACTCGAACCCACGACGACCAGAATCACAATCTGGGACTCTACCAGCTGAGCTACAGCCACCGTAATAGAGTCCACGATTATAGCCATAAAAGCCGCGACCCCGACCCTGGTTTGGAAGAATGATGCGCGCGCCCCACTCAGCCCGCCGCCAGCGGACCCGAAGGCGCTACCTGCGGCGCCTCGTCATGCGCGGCGTCCCTCTGCCGGATCGAGCCGTCCGAGCGCTCGAAGGTACCGATCAGCAGACCGCTGGCGATCGCATGCGCCTTCAGTTCGTCGACCACCTCGTCCCGTCCGGGCGCGACCGAGAACTCGTGCGCGCGGTCGAGCGCGAACAGCTGGAAGGCGTAGCGATGCACGCCATGCCCCGGCGGCGGATCGGGCGGCAGCCACGCCGCCTGCAGCCCGGAATTGCGGCCGGCGTGCACCGTGTCCTGGCCTTCGTTGCCCTGGCTCGGCAGCGCCGCTTCCACCAGCCGGGTGTCGCCAGGCGGCAGGTTGACGACGATGGCATGCACCAGCGGGTTGGGCGTGGGCGAATCCGCATCCTCGACCACCAGCAGCAGCGAGGCGGCGCCTTGCGGAACGCCCTCCCATTGCAGAGGCGGCGACAGGCCTTCGCCATCGGCCGTGTAGCGCGGCGGAATCGGCGCGTGATCGGCAAAGGCGACGCTCGTCAGCGAGATCGTGGCCATGCCCTCGCGCAGGCCGAGCGTGTTGAAAACGATCTTGTCCAGGCCGGCACGCACGCCGTGCAGGGCCTGGCCGATGACTTCGGGCAACTTTTCGAGCATGCCGAGGGTATAGCGCGCCCTTTGCCTCGCCCCTGTAGGACGCCGCAGCGGGCCAACCGAAGCCTGCGGCGCCAGATCGCGCAGCCCCGCACGCCGATTCGAAAGCACGGGCTCTCGCCTCGCCCGCGCGATGCATCCGGCCGCTATCATGGCCGCGCCCTGCCATGCGGGCGCCGCTTCATTCACGAACCAAGGGATCACTCATGAGCATCGTCTGGACCATCCTGATCGGCTTCGTCGTAGGTCTGGTGGCACGCGCCGTCAAACCGGGCGACGACTCCGCCGGCTTCATCGTCACCACGCTGATCGGCATCGCGGGCTCGCTGGTCGTCACCTATGTCGGCCAGTCGCTCGGCTGGTACACCGCCGGCGAAGGCGCCGGCTTCATCGCCTCGGTGCTCGGCGCGATCGTGCTGCTGATCCTCTACGGCCTCGTCAAGCGCAAGAGCTGAGCCGCCGGGCCATCGGGCGGGGCCGATGCCACGCAAACCCCGCGCGCACCACCATGTCTACGTGGTCGAACTCGACGACCGCGTCTGGAACATCGCCCGCTTCCGGCGCGCCAATCCCGACTACCAGCTCGGCAAGCCCTTCGTCTACGTCGGCATGACCGGGCTCGATCCCGACATCCGCTTCGACAAGCACAAGGCGGGCATCCAGGCCAACAGCTTCGTGCAGGACTACGGCCTGCACCTGCTGCCCGCGCTCTACGAGCGCTACAACCCGATGAACTACGAAGACGCGCGCTCGATGGAAGTCGAGCTCGGCATCGCCCTGCGCAAGGCGGGTTACGGCGTCTGGCAGGCCTGAGCGCGAAGGCGCGCTTCAGGAGTAGGTGACCCAGTCCTCGTACGCCGGCCCGTCGAGATGCGGCAGCGTGTTGTAGGTCACCAGCATGTGGCGCTTGGGCGTGAAGGCGAACTCGGTCACCGACGAGTTGCGGATGCGCAGGTTGAGCTCGATCGTGGTCTCGGGGCTGGTGCCCAGCACATGGCCCACCGCCGTGCTGATCGGGCCGCCGCTCGACACCACGAGCACCTTGGCCCCATGGTGCTTGTCGCGCACATGGTCGAGCGCGGTGGTCACGCCCGCGAGAAAGTCGACGTAGCTGGGCATGCCGACCGGCTTTGTGCGCCCCTGCATCCAGGCGCCCAGTCCTTCGCGCAGCAGGCGGAAGTGATGCCGGTACATCTCGGGCGAATCGGGCTTCTCGAGCTTGCCTTCATGGATGGTGGCGATCACCGCCTCGCTGTCGTACTCGTTGAGGCCGGGCCACGGCAGCACGTCGTCGCGCGACAAGCCGAGGCCCTGCGCGATGCCTTCCCAGGTCTGCCGATGCCGGCGCAAGGTGCCGGTGATCACGGCATCGAAGCGCATGCCGCGCTCGCGCCAGTACTCGCCGAGCCGCACCGACTGCCTGTGGCCCAGTTCGCTCAGGTTGTCGTAGTCGGCCGCGCCGAAGCTGGCCTGGCCATGGCGCACGAGGTAGAGAGTTCCCATGCGCGGATTCTGGCAAGAAGCGACCGCGGCGCTTGTCCCACGCGAGACGGAAAAAGCAACGGGCCGCGCAAGGCGGCCCGCGAAGGGGAAGAGGAAGCGCCTCGCGGCGCGACCGGTCAACGTGCGCCGGCGAACGGCAGTCCGTCGGTCGCGGGACGCGGCACCAGGATCTCGGCCTTATAGCGGTCCTTCAGCAGGTTGTAGTAGGCGGCGTCTTCGGCGGCAGCGATCGACTGGCCGACCTGCGCGTTCTCCTGCTTCGCGACTTCCGCCGTCGGCGCGGTGCGCGGCACGGCCTTGGTCACGCGAACCACGGCATAGCCCTGCGTGCCGAGGTCGACGCCGACCAGGGTCGGCAGCTTGCTGGCGTCGGCGCGCAACGCGGCCTCAACCACCACGCCCGGCTGTGCCTTCGCATCGGTGCGCGACACGGTGACGGGCGCCGCGAAATTGGCGCCGTCGGCCTTCGCGGTCCAGGCCGCGAGCTTGGCCTCGCCCTCGGTCTTGGCGAGGGCCGCCGCGCGCTCGGTGACGAGTTGCGCGCGGATCTTGTCTTTCACATCGGCCAGCGGAATCGGGTGCGCGGCCGAATACTGGGTCACGCGGCCCGAGGCGAGCTGGTTGGTGCCGACCTCGATCGCTTCGGTGTTCTGCTTGCGGCTCAGCGAATCGGGAGAGAACAGCGCACTCAGGAAGTTGCGGCTCGCGAGCGGTCCGGTGGCACCCGGCGCGGCCGTGCGGCCGATGTTGTTCGCGGTCTGGATCGTGAGCTTGAGCTTCTCGGCGGCCGGCTTCAGGCTCTCGGGCTGCTGGTACACCGTATCGGTGAAGGTCTCGGCGGCCTTGGCGAATTCCTGCGTGGCCTGCTGGGCACGGTAGTCGTTCTCGAGGGTGGCGCGCACCTGCTCGAACGGCGGCACCACGGCCGGCTTGATGTCGTCCAGGCGAATGATGTGATAGCCGAACTCGGTTTCGACGACGTTGCTGATCTCGCCCTTCTTCAGGGCGAACATCGCATCTTCGAAAGGCTTGACCATCGCGCCGCGCGTGACGAAGTCGAGGTCGCCGCCCTTCTCGGCCGAGCCCGGGTCCTGCGAGTTCTTGCGCGCGACATCGGCGAAGGTGTTGGGTGCCTTGCGCACATCGGCCAGCAGTTGCTCGGCCTTGGCCTTCGCCTTGGCGCGATCGGCGGCCGGCGCGCTGGCGGCCGCGGTGATCAGGATGTGGCTCGCGCGGCGTTCTTCCTTGGTGCCGAAGCGCGCGGTGTTCTGCTCGTAGTAGCTCTTGAGCTCGGCCTCGTTGACCGTCACGTTCTTCTTGGCCGCCTCGAGGTCGAGCAGCAGGTATTCGATGCTTGCCTGCTCGGGCGCCTGGAACTGCGCCGCGTGGTCCTTGTAGTAGGTCTCGATGTCGGCATCGCTGACCGTGACCTTCGACGCGAAGCCCTCGGGCGCGAAGCGCGACACCTGGATCTCGCGCTGCTCGTAGAAGGCGTTGATGGTGGCGGCCGCCAGCGCGGGCGGCGTGAAGGTGGTGCCCGACACGCCCAGCAGCAGTTGCTGCGTGGCGAGCTCGGCGCGCATCGAGGCTTCGTACTGCTCGGGCGTGCGGCCGGTCACGCGCTGGAAGGCGTCGCGGTCGAACTTGCCCTCGGGCGTACGGAAGGTCGCGAGGCCCGGGTCCTGCGCGAAGATGCGCGAGAGACGTTCCTCGGACACCGTCATGTTGGCCTTGTTGGCCGCCACCGTCAGCACGCGGTCGCGAACCATCTTCTCGAGCGTGGCGTAGCGCAGCGCATCGGAGTCGAGCACCAGCGGGTCGACGTTGGGCGACTGCTGGCGGATGCGGTCGGTTTCCACGCGATGCTGCGCATCCCATTCGGGCCGCGTGATGCTGGTGCCATCGACATGCGCGACGGCCTCGTCCTTGGAGAAGCCCTGGTAGCGCTCGACGCCGAACAGCACGAACGACGGGATGATCAGCAAGAACAAGATAATCATCATGATCTTGTTGTACTTGCGGAAGAAATCAAACATGCTTGGACACTCTCAGGCGTTGGCTGTCGGACGGCAATAAAAAAGGCGAACCGTTGTTCGCCTTTGCATCGGGTGGTGGTGGGTGCTGAGGGGCTCGAACCCCCGACCTACGCCTTGTAAGGGCGCCGCTCTACCAGCTGAGCTAAGCACCCCACCGGGAATACTTTTCTTCCGAGTTCTCGTCGTCGACTTAGTTCAACGCGTCCTTGAGGGCCTTGCCGGGACGGAACTTCGGAATCTTGGCGGCCTTGATTTTAATCGCGTCGCCGGTGCGCGGATTGCGACCCGTACGCGCCGCACGTTTACCGACTGCAAAAGTGCCGAAACCGACGAGCGACACGGAGCCGCCCTTCTTGAGCGTGGTACGAATGGCGCCGATGGTGGATTCGAGCGCGCGCGTGGCGGCTGCTTTGGAAATATCGGCGTTCTTTGCGATGTGCTCAATCAGTTCGGTCTTGTTCACAAGGGCCCCTTGTAGAAAAAAGTTGGTCGGCTTTCGTCGGCTGGCGAGTCGGTCGCGACGTGGTGCGACGCGGAAGCTTGGCAGGCCTGACGCCCCGGCAGCGCGCTGCCATCGGGGATTACAACCACTGGCCTGCGGGGTGTCAATACGACATCAGCCCGTGCGGCGCAGCGGAGCGCGCGATTCTAGGGGCGTTTCGCGAAGACCTTTTTCCGACCGGGCTCAGGCCGTCTCACAAGGCTTCGGCGATCGCTTTTCCGAGGTCGCTGGTGCTCGCCGTGCCACCGATATCGGGCGTGCGCGGCGCACCGCTTCCGGGCGCGAGCACCTTCTCGATGGTCGAGAGGATCGCGTCGTGCGCGTCCTTGTGGCCGAGAAATTCCAGCATCATCGCGCCGCACCAGATCTGGCCGATCGGGTTGGCGATGCCTTTGCCCGCGATGTCGGGCGCCGAGCCGTGCACCGGCTCGAACAGCGAGGGCGTGGTGCGCTCGGGGTTGAGGTTGGCGCTCGGCGCGATGCCGATGGTGCCGGTGCAGGCCGGCCCGAGGTCGGACAGGATGTCGCCGAACAGATTGCTCGCCACCACCACGTCGAAGAAGTCGGGCCGCTGCACGAAGTGGGCGGTGAGGATGTCGATGTGGAACTTGTCGAGCGTCACGCCCGGATAGGCCTTCGCCATCTCGGCCACGCGCTCGTCCCAGTAGGGCATGGTGATCGAGATGCCGTTCGACTTGGTGGCGCTGGTCAGGTGCTTCTTCGGCCGCGACTGCGCGAGCTCGAACGCGAACTTGAGCACGCGGTCCACGCCCAGACGCGACATCACGGTCTCCTGCACCACGATCTCGCGCGGCGTGCCTTCGTACATGCGCCCGCCGATGCTCGAGTACTCGCCCTCGGTGTTCTCGCGCACGATGTACATGTCGATCTCGCCGGGCTGGCGCGGCGAGCCGTCGCGGCGCACCACCGGCGCGACGATGCCGGGCATGAGGCGCGCGGGCCGCAGGTTGATGTACTGGTCGAACTCGCGGCGGAACAGCAGCAGCGAGCCCCACAGCGAGATGTGGTCGGCGATCTTCTCGGGCCAGCCGACCGCGCCGAAGAAGATGGCGTCATGGCCGCCGATCTGGTCCTTCCAGTCGTCGGGCAGCATCTTGCCGTGCTTCTCGCAGTAGTCCCAGCTCGAGAAGTCGAAGTGGTCGAACTTCAGGTCGATGCCGAACTTGCGCGCCGCCGCATCGAGCACGCGCACGCCCTCGGGCGTGGTTTCCTTGCCGATGCCGTCGCCGGCGATCACTGCGATTCTGTGGGTGGTCATGGTCTGGGTCCTTCCGATGGGATGAGCGGTGCAAAGAAGTCGAGTGCCTCGGCGAGCAGTTCGCCCGGCGCCTCCTCGGGAACATAGTGGCCGCAGGGCAGCGCATGCCCGTCGACCCGGTCGGCGCGCTCGCGCCACAGTGCCAGCACGTCGAAGGCGCGTCCGACCACGCCGTGCGCGCCCCACAGCACGCGCAGCGGCATCGCGAGCCGCGCGCCCGCGGCGATGTCGGCGCGGTCGTGCTCGAGGTCGATGCCGGCCGAGGCGCGGTAGTCCTCGCAGATGGATTCGGCGCTGCCCGGGATGGCCGCGCAGCGCTCGTACTCCGCGAGCACCTCGGGCGCGAAGGGCGCGAGCCCCGCGTGACGCCCGCCCATCACGCTGCGCACGTAGCGCACCGGATCGGAGGCGATCAGCGCCTCGGGCAGCGGTGGCGGCTGGATCAGGAAGAACCAGTGCCAGTAGGCGCGCGCGAAGGCTTCCGAGGTGTGCTCGTACATGGCGAGCGTGGGCGCGATGTCGAGCAGCAGCATGCGCTCGACGGCGGACGGATGGTCGGCCGCGAGCCGGTGCGCCACGCGCGCGCCGCGGTCGTGCGCGAGCACGCCGAAGCGCTCGAAGCCGTGATGGCGCATCGCCGCGAGCGCATCGAGCGCCATCGCGCGCTTGCTGTGGTTCGCGTGCGCGGCATCGGCCGCGGGCCGGCCCGAATCGCCGTAGCCGCGCAGGTCGATCGCGACCACAGTGAAGCGCTCGGCCAGCGCGGGCGCGACGCGGTGCCAGATGGCGTGCGTCTGCGGATGCCCGTGCAGCAGCAGCAAGGGTGCGCCGCGGCCGCCGATGCGGCCATGCACGCGCACGCCATCGCGTTCGATGTCGAAGACGGGAAAGTCGAGGAAAGAGGCGGTCACGCGGCGATTGTGCGTTGCGCACCCCGGTCCATCAAGCAACAATCGGCCAATTCATACTTTCCGTTCTGGCATGAATTCATTGGCACTGGAGCGCGCCGACCTGGCATTGGCGCTCGCCATCCGCGAACACGGCAGCCTCGCGGGCGCGGCCGGCGCGCTCGACGTCGTGCCCTCGGTGGTCACCAAGCGGCTCGGCGCGCTCGAGGCACGGCTGGGCCAGCGGCTGTTCGACCGCACCACGCGGCGGCTCAGCGTCACGGCCGAGGGCGAGGCCGTGTGCCGGCATGCGAAGCAGCTGCTCGAAGGCTTCGCCGCGCTCGAGGGCGAACTCGGCGAGCGCCAGAACGAACTCACGGGCGCGGTGCGGCTGGCCGCCACCTTCGGCTTCGGCCGACGCTGGCTCGGCCCCGCGCTCGCGGAATTCCAGGCCGGCCATCCGGGCCTGCGCATCGAGCTGCAACTGACCGAGCGCCTGCCCGACCTCGGCGCCGGAGGCTACGACGGCGCGCTGTGGCTCTGGGCGGTGCAGCAGCGCCATGCCTCGGACTGGGTCTCGCGCCGCATCGCGCGCAACCAGCGCGTGCTGGCGGCCGCGCCCTCCTACCTCGCGCGCCGCGGCACGCCGGCCAGCGTCGATGCGTTGGCCGCGCACGACTGCCTGGTCGCGCGCGAGAACGGCGAGATCCACCGGCAGGAATACGCGCTGTGGTCGCTGCGGCATGGCCGCGACGGCAGCACGGCGCGCGTGCGGGTGCGGGGCCCGCTGTCGAGCAACTCGGGCGAGATGGTGCGCGACTGGTGCCTGGCGGGCCACGGGATCATGCTGCGCAGCCTCTGGGACATCGCGCCGCAACTGGCTTCGGGCGCGCTGGTGCGGGTGCTGCCGCAGTACGCGATGCCCGATGCCGACATCCACTGGATCGCGCCCTGGCGGCCGAAGACGCCGCGGCGGGTGCGGCTCTTGGTCGACCACCTGGCCGAGCGTTTTCGCGGCGAGCCCTGGAAGCCCGCGCGCTAGGCGAAGGCCCCGCGCGCTTCAGCGAGCCGCGCGCACCACCAGGCTCACACCCACCGCCGTGAGCGCGGTGCCCAGCAGCGTGGTCAGCGTGATCTGCTCGCGGAACAGCAGCCAGGCCATGAGGGCCGTGCAAGGCGGCACCAGGTAGAGCAGGCTCGTGACCGCGGTCGCGGTGCCGCGCTGGATCAATAGGTAGAGCAGCGAGCTGCCGCCCAGGGAGAGCGCGAGCACCGACCAGGCCATCGCGCCGATCGAATGCGCGTTCCATGCGATGGCCTCGGGCTCGAGCAGCGCGAACGGCAGGGTCGCGACCACGGCTGCCGCCATCTGCACCGCGCTGGCGCTGCGCACGTCGCACGGCGCGACGAAGCGCTTCTGATAAAGAGTGCCCGCGGTGATCGACACCAGCGCCATCAGCGCCAGGCTCATGGTCGCCGCGCTGACTTCCGCGCCATCGCCGAACTTGCGCGACACCACCAGCACCAGCCCCGCGAAGCCCAGCGCCAGGCCCAACCACTGCCGCGGCGACACGCGCCCGCCGTTGAAGGACATCCAGATCGCTGTCAGCACCGGCTGGATGCCGACCAGCAGCGCGACCAGCCCCGAGCCCATGCCCGCGCGCACCGCGGCCCAGACGCCGCCGAGGTAGCCGGCCTGCATCAGGATCCCCGTGACCGCGAGGTGCCCCCACTGCGCCCGGGTCGAAGGCCACGCCACGCGCGCCAGCGCGACCCACAGGCCGAAGCAGAGGAACGAGAGCACGAAGCGCACGGCCAGGAACTTGAAGGGCGGCGCATGCGGCATGCCGTAGCGCGCGACGATGAAGCCCGTGCTCCAGATCAGCACGAAGACCGCCGGCATGGCCCGCAACCAGCCCGCCTCGCGGGCCGAGGCGGCGCTCATTTGGCCCGGGCCCGGATCTCGGGAATGGCCTTTTGCAGGTAATAGACCATCGACCACACGGTGAGCACGGCCGAGACCCAGATCAGCCACTGGCCCCACAGGCCGGTGTCGATGAAGCCGAACAACTGCCCGTCGTAGAGCAGAAACGGGATCGCCACCATCTGCACCGTCGTCTTGACCTTGCCGATCATGTGCACCGCCACGCTCTTGCTGGCGCCGATCTGAGCCATCCATTCGCGCAGCGCCGAGATCGCGATCTCGCGGCCGATGATGATCAGCGCCACGAACACGTCGGCCCGGTTCAGGTGCACCAGCACCAGCAGCGAGGCGCAGACCAGGAACTTGTCGGCCACCGGATCGAGGAAGGCGCCGAAGGCAGAGGTCTGGTTGAGCTTGCGCGCCAGGAAGCCGTCGAGCCAGTCGGTGGCCGCGAACACGATGAACATGACCGTGGCGATCACGTTGCGCATCGGGTCGGCGATGGGCAGGTAGAACACACCGACGATCAGGGGGATCGCGACGATGCGCGTCCAGGTCATGATGGTCGGCAGGGTCCAGAACATGCGCTCGATTGTGTCACGCGAAAACGATGGATTCGAGAACGGGGGCAAAGCCGTGCCGGCGCCCCGTTCCCGCGCCGGCATGTTCAGTGCAGCGCACGGTAGATTTCCTCGGCCAGGTCGAAGGCGATGCCCTCGACCGAGGCGATGTCCTCCACGCTCGCCGCCGCCACGCCGCGGATGCCGCCGAAGCGCTGCAGCAGCCGGGCCCGGCGCTTCGGGCCGATGCCCGGGATGTCCTCGAGCTGGCTGCCGCCCACGCGCACCTTGGCGCGCTTGGCGCGCATGCCGGTGATGGCGAAGCGGTGCGCCTCGTCGCGGATCTGGGCCACCAGCATCAGCGCCGCCGAGTCCTTGCCGAGGTAGACCTTCTCGCGGCCGTCGGCGAACACCAGTTCCTCGAGGCCGACCTTGCGGCCCTCGCCCTTCTCGACGCCGACGATCAGCGACAGCGGCAGGCCGAGCTCGCTGAACACCTCGCGCGCCATCGACACCTGGCCCTTGCCACCGTCGACCAGCACCAGCTCCGGCATGCGCGCGCCCCGGGCCCGCGCCGGCGCCGCCGCACCCTCGACGCCCTCGGCGCCTTCGCTCTCGGCATCGCCGGGCGGCAGCGCATCGGTCTCGGCGGCCATCGCCTCGGCCAGCTTGCCGTAGCGGCGATGGAGCACCTGGCGCATCGCCGCATAGTCGTCGCCGGGCGTGATGCCGTCGATGTTGTAGCGGCGGTATTCCTTGTTCTGCATCGCATGGTGCTCGAACACCACGCATGAGGCCTGCGTGGCCTCGCCCGCGGTGTGCGAGATGTCGAAGCACTCGACGCGGAAGTTGTCGAGGTCCTCGCTCGCGAGCTCCAGCGCATCGGCCAGCGCGCGGGTGCGGGCCTGCTGCGAGCCCTCCTCGGCCAGCAGCCGCGCCAGCTGCAGGCTGGCATTCTTCTCGGCCATCTCGAGCCAGTGGCGGCGCTGCTCGCGCGGCTGGAACACGGCCGTCACGCGCGTGCCCGACTGCAGCGAAACCGCCTCGATCAGCTCGCGGCCCACGGTTTCGCTGAGCACCAGCGTGGCCGGCACCGGCACGTCGATGTAGTGCTGCGCGATGAAGGCCTCGAGCACCTGCACCTCCACCGAATCGGTGGCGGCGGGAGGCGCGCCCTCGCCTTCGTCGTTGTCGAGCTCGCCGTGGTGCATCTGCGAGGCGTCCTCGACGTGCACCGGGAAGTAGGCCCGGTCGCCCAGGTGGCGGCCGCCGCGCACCATCGCCAGGTTCACGCAGGCCTTGCCGCCCTGCACCTTGACGGCGAGGATGTCCACGTCCTTGTCGGAGGCGATCTCGATCGACTGCTGGTGCAGCACGCGCGAGATCGCCGACATCTGGTTGCGCAGCTCGGCGGCCTGCTCGAACTCCAGCTTCTCGGCGTGCGAGGTCATGCGCTGCTCGAGCTTGCTGAGCACGAGCTGCGTGTCGCCGCGCAGGAAGGCCTCGGCGCTCGCCACGTCCTGCGCATAGGCCTCGGTCGAGATGTGGCCCACGCAGGGACCGGTGCAGCGCTTGATCTGGTAGAGCAGGCACGGCCGGGTGCGGTTGGCGTAGACCGTGTCCTCGCAGGTGCGCAGCTTGAACACCTTCTGCAGCAGCTGGATCGACTCCTTGACGGCCCAGGCGCTCGGGTACGGCCCGAAGTAGCGGTGCTTCTTGTCGACCGCGCCGCGGTAGTAGGCCAGCCGCGGAAACTGGTGCGAGGCGATCTTGAGATAGGGATAGCTCTTGTCGTCGCGAAACAGGATGTTGTAGCGCGGCTTGAGCGTCTTGATGAGGTTGTTCTCGAGCAGCAGCGCCTCGGCTTCGGAGCGCACCACGGTGGTCTCCATGCGCGCGATCTTGGAGATCATGTGGCCGATGCGCGTGCCGCCGTGGCTCTTCTGGAAGTAGTTGGCGACCCGCTTCTTGAGGTTGCGCGCCTTGCCCACGTAGAGCACGGCGCCGGCCGCGTCGAAGTAGCGGTAGACGCCCGGCAGCTGCGGCAGGGCGGCCACTTCGCTGAGCAGTTGATCGGAATGCACGTCTGACATGGCGGCTATTGTGGCGCGCGGCGGCGGGTGCCATGGCCGGCCCCGCGCAAACCCCGAGGTGGGTGGAACGGAATCTGCTGATGATGGATGCGGGCGCGAGGAGCGCCCGCGTCGTTTCATCAAAACTATTCGGGAAAACTCTCCATGACAAAGAAGATTCAGCCGTTGGGCTGGCGGGCGCTTTCGCCCTTGGCGCTCGCATTGGCCGTGGCCGGTTGCGGCGGCGGTGGTGGCGGGCAGGACAACGCGGCGCTGATCGCGGCGATCGCCGCCATCAACGCGGCCAACCCGCCGGCGCCGGCGCCCCCGGCGGCCGACAAGGGCTGCCTGATCGGCGACAGCGGCACGCCGGTGACGGTGGGCTCGGGCGACCCCGGCGACCCGGCCGCGCCCGAACCGGCCTCGGGCTACGTGGTCGGCCACAAGCTGGTCTATGCCAAGAACTACATGGTGGTGGCCAACCATCCGCTGGCCACGCGCGCGGGCTGCGACATCCTCAAGGCCGGCGGCAGCGCGGTCGACGCCGCGGTGGCGGTGCAGGTGGTGCTGGGCCTGGTCGAACCGCAGTCCAGCGGCCTGGGCGGCGGCGCCTTCATGCTGCACTACGACGCGAAGACGAAGAAGGTGCAGGCCTACGACGGACGCGAGATGGCGCCCGCCGCGGCCACCGAGAACTACCTGCGCTACATCGACGACGTCAGCGACAAGAACCCGCCGCAGCCCACCTCGCGGCTGCGCGCGAGCGGCCGCTCCATCGGCACGCCCGGTGCCGTGCGCATGCTCGACATCGCCTACAAGGACCATGGCAAGCTGCCGTGGAAGGACCTGTTCGGCTACGGCATCACGCTGGCCTCCGACGGCTTCCCGATCGGCGGCCGCATGGCCACGGCCATCTCCGGTGCGGCCACCGACATCAAGCGCGATGCCGACGCGACCGCCTATTTCTTCAACGAGGATGGCACGCCGAAGGCGCTGGGCACGCGGCTCAGGAACCCGGCCTATGCCAAGACCTTGACGACCCTCGCCACGCAGGGCGCGGACGCGTTCTATACCGGCGCGATCGCCCAGGGCATCGTCGACAAGATCGCGGTCTCGAAGGCCGTCGACGGCTCGGCCATCACGCCCGGCAAGACGACCATGGCCGACATGGCGAACTACGTGGCCAAGCGCCGCGATCCGGTCTGCGGCACCTACCGCGACTACTACATCTGCAGCATGTCGCCACCCTCTTCCGGCGGCATCGCGGTGGTGCAGGCGCTCGGCATCCTCGAGAACTTCAACATGGGCCAGTACAAGCCGACGGCCATCAACCTCGAGGGCGGCAAGCCCAGCGTGATGGGCGTGCACCTGGTGAGCGAAGCCGAGCGCCTGGCCTATGCCGACCGCGACAAGTACGTGGCCGACACCGACTTCGTACCGCTGCCCGGCGGCTCGCCCGACAAGATGCTTCGCAAGTCCTACCTGCAGGAGCGGGCGGGCCTGATCAGCCTGACCAAGAGCATGGGCGAGGCGAAGGCCGGCGACTTCAGCGGCGCGCCGCTGGGGATCGACAAGACCGAGGAGCACGGCACCACCCACTTCACAGTGGTCGACAAGCAGGGCAACGTGGTGACGATGACCACGACAGTGGAAGCCTCGATGGGCTCGTTCCACATGACCCAGGGCTTCCTGCTGAACAACCAGTTGACCGATTTCTCGGCCGACCCCAACGACGCCAAGAACCCGAGCATCAAGGTCGCCAACCGTGTCGAGCCGGGCAAGCGCCCGCGCAGCACGATGGCGCCAACGTTGGTGTTCAAGAAGAACACCGACGGCAGCATGGGCGAGTTCGTGATGGGCACCGGCTCGCCGGGCGGCGGCACGATCATCCAGTACGTGGTGAAGACCGTGGTCGGCGCGCTCGACTGGGGCCTCGATGCGCAACAGGCGACCTCGCTGGTCGACTTCGGCGCCACCAACAGCGTGACCACCAACGTGGGCGGCGAACACCCGGCCATCGACACCTCGAACTCGGGCAACAACGATCCGCTGATCGCCGGCCTGCGCGCGCTCGGCCACACGGTCAACTTCGGCGCCCAGTCCAGCGGCATCAGCACCATCATCCGCACCAACGTCGGTGGCCAGCCAGTGCTCACGGGCGGCGCCGATCCGCGGCGCGAAGGCATCGTGCTCGGCGATACCTTCACGCCCTGATCCGGGGTCCGAAACCCGGCTGTGCCTACTTCGCGAGTTCGCTCACCAGCCGGTAGAGGAACTCGCGCCCGTCGTAGAGCCGCTGGATCTCGATGCGCTCGTCCAGCCCGTGGGCGCGCGCATCCGAGGGCTCGAGGAACATGCCGGTCACGCCGTACATCGGAATGCCGGCATTGCGCAGGAAGCGGCTGTCGGTGGCGCCCGTGCTCATCGCGGGAATCACCGGCACGCCCGGCCACATCTGCTCGGTCAGCCGCTCCACCGTCTTCACCAGGTCGCCCTGCAACGGCGACGCCGGGCTGCGCAGCGGCTTGCCGAGGTTGCGCACCACGATCTTGTCGTTGCCTACGGCCTGGGTCAGCAGGCGCTCGACCTCGTCGGGGTCGTCGTGCGGCAGGATGCGGCAGTTGACCGTGGCCTTGGCCGACTGCGGCAGCGCGTTCTCGGCATGGCCGGCCTGCACCATGGTCGCCACGCAGGTGGTGCGCAGCTGGGCGTTGTAGGCCGGGTTGGCCGTCATGCGCTCCAGCACGCCGGCATCGGGGTTGCCGGTGCCGATGGCGCGCATGTCCTCGGCCAGCTGGCCGGTGGCGAAGGGCGCGCTGCGCGCGAAATAGGTCTTCGTGACGTCGGCGAGCTTGATCGGGAAGGCGTAGTTGCCGAGCCGCTCCAGGCCGGCCGACAGCGCGTAGATCGGGTTGTTCTTGGTCGGCACCGAGCTGTGGCCACCGACGTCGCGCGCCTCGAGCATGTAGGTGGTGTACATCTTCTCGGCCACCTGCAGCCGGTGCAGGTTCGGCTTGCCGTTGCGCAGTTCGCCGCCGCCGCCCTCGTTGATGCCGAACTCGGCCTGCAGCAGCTCGGGCTTGTTGTTGATGAGCCAGAAGGCGCCGTTGCTCAGCGCATCGCCGCGCTCCTCGTCGGCCGTGAGCGCGAGGATGATGTCGCGGCGGGGCTTGAAGCCCTCCTGTTTCAGTTGCCCGAGCACCGACACCAGCGCCGAGGCCATCGCCTTGTCGTCGATGGAGCCGCGCGCCGTGAAGTAGCCGCCCGACTCCTGCAGCTTGAACGGGTCGGTCTTCCAGTCCTCGCGCCGGGCCTCGACCACGTCGATGTGGGCCAGCAGCAGCAACGGCCTCTTCGAGCCGTCGCCCTTGAAGCGCATCACGAGGTTGCCCTTCTTGGGGAAGGGTTCGAGGATCTGGATGTCCGCGGGCGCGAAGCCCGACTCGACCAGGCGCTTTTCCATCGCGCGCGCGGCCTGCGTGTTGTCGCCCACCGAGTGGGTGGTGTTGATCTCGATGAGCTCCTTGTAGATCTCGCGGAAGCGCTGCTGCTGCTGCGTGAGCGTCTGGGCGCCCGCCGTGGCGAGGCCGCCGAGCGCGAGGGACAGGGCCAGCGCGCTGCGCAAGCTGCGCAGTCGCGAAGTCGCGGGCAAGGCGGCGCCGGGGTGTCGGGCGCGGATCTTCTTCAGGCTCATTCGCTCTCTCCTTGTGGTTGTGGTGCGCGGCCAGCATAGCGACGGCCCCGCGCGAGAGCCATTCAGAAGAAAGGCACAAGGTGCACACTCGCGGCCATGCAACGCGACTGGGACATCTTCTGCAAGGTCATCGACAACCATGGGGACCTCGGCGTGTGCTGGCGGCTCGCGCGCCAGCTCGCCGGTCTCGGCGAACGGGTGCGGCTCTGGGTCGACGACGCCAGCGCGCTGGCCTGGATGGCACCGGAAGGCTGCGCGGGCGTGCGCGTGATCGACTGGAGCGACCCGGCCGCGGTGAGCGCGGCCGCGGCCGAACCGGCGCCGCGGGTGCTGATCGAGGCCTTCGGCTGCGACCCGGCGCCCGAACTGATCGCGCGCTTCGCCGAAGCCTCGGCCGCCGACGGCACCCCGCGCGCCTGGATCAATCTCGAATACCTCTCGGCCGAACCCTATGTGGAGCGGCTGCATGGCCTGCCCTCGCCGGTCTTCAGGGAACCGGGCGCCGGGCTCACCAAGCGCTTCTTCTATCCAGGCTTCACACCGGCCACCGGCGGCCTGCTGCGCGAACCGGACCTGGCGCGGCGGCGCGCGGCCTTCGATCGAGCTGCCTGGCTGGCTCGACGGCAGTTGCCCTGGAACGAAGGCGAGCGGCTGGTGTCGCTGTTCTGCTACGAGCCGCCGGCCCTGGCCGCGCTGCTGGCCCAACTGGCCGATGAGGGCACGCCGACCCGGCTGCTCGTGACACCCGGCCGCGCGACCGCGGCCGTCGAGGCCTGTCTTTCGAGCGCGCCATGGCTCGAACGCGCTCCCGGCCAGGCGAGCGCGCTATCGATTTCATACCTGCCGCACCTCGACCAGCCCGATTTCGACCATCTGCTCTGGGCCTGCGACCTGAACTTCGTGCGCGGCGAGGACTCGCTGGTGCGCGCCCTCTGGGCCGGCGCGCCGCTGGTCTGGCAGATCTATGCGCAGGACGACGACGCGCATCACGTGAAGCTCGACGCCTGGCTCGACTGGCTGGAAGCGCCGGCCTCGATGCGGCGCTTCCACCACGCCTGGAACGGCTTCGGCAATGCGGCCCTGTCGCTGGCCGACATCGGCGAGGAATGGCGTCTCGCGGTGACCCAGGGGCGCGAGCGCCTGCTCGCGCAAGACGATCTCGTGACCCAACTGCAGCATTTCGTCGCCGGAAAAAGCTAAAATAGCGGGCTTTGCGGATTTCGGCCCGGATCCTGGGAACTTCCTGGGGGTTCGAGATGCACTCCGCTGAACCTGCCGCGGGACATGTACCGCGGGGCTTTTTCCAACCGGCATTCCTGCCCGGATTCTGGAAGCCTCGCGCACCGAGCGGCTTACATCCAGAGACCCTGATATGAAAATCGCTCAAGAAATCCGCGCCGGCAACGTCATCATGCACGGCAAGGATCCGATGGTCGTGCTCAAGACCGAATACAGCCGCGGCGGCCGCAACAGCGCCACCGTGCGCATGAAGATGAAGAGCCTGATCGCCAACTTCAACACCGAAGTGGTCTTCAAGGCCGACGACAAGATCGACCAGATCGTGCTGGACAAGAAGGAGTGCACCTACTCCTACTTCGCCGACCCGATGTACGTTTGCATGGACGCCGACTACAACCAGTACGAAGTCGAAGCCGAGAACATGGGCGACGCCCTGAACTACCTCGAGGACGGCATGGCCGTCGAAGTGGTGTTCTACGACGGCAAGGCGATCTCGGTCGAACTGCCGACCAGCGTCGAGCGCGAAATCACCTGGACCGAGCCGGCCGTCAAGGGCGACACCTCGGGCAAGGTGCTCAAGCCCGCCAAGATCGCCACCGGCTTCGAAGTGCCCGTGCCGCTGTTCGTCTCGCAAGGCGACCGCATCGAAATCGACACGCGCACCGGCGAATACCGCAAGCGCGTCTGAGCGACGCTTTCCCCGGCTGACCACCACCCGCAAGAGGCTCCGCAAGGAGCCTTTTGTCTTTGCGCACCGCCGCACGCAACGAATCCCGCGCCGCACAATCCCATTCCTATGACCAACAGCACGCACGACCTCCACGACAAGCGCCTCGCCGATGCCTGGGCCACGCTCCAGGCCCATGCCGACCATGGGCTGCCGCTCGATCCCGATCCCTCGCGCATCGCCTTCGCCGACCCCGAGTTCCTGCTGCGCCGCGAAACCCGCGGCGTGCGCATGCAGCTCGAGCTGATGAAGCCCGACATCGAGCAGCGCGCCCACGGCATCGAGAACACCATCGTGGTCTTCGGCAGCGCGCGCTTTCGCAGCGAGGAAGAAGCCGCCGCGCTGATCGCCGAGGCCGACAAGGCCGGCGACACCGCCGCGGCCGAGCGCTGGCGCCGGCTGGCGCGCAGCTCGCACTACTACGAGAAGGCGCGCACCTTCGGCAAGCTGGTCGCGCGCCACAGCGAGAACAAGGAGCCGCAGGACAAGCTCTTCATCTGCACCGGCGGCGGCCCCGGCATCATGCAGGCGGCCAACCGCGGCGCGCACGAGGCCGGCGGCCTGTCGGTCGGCCTGGCCATCGCGCTGCCGATGGAAGAAGCGGCCAATCCCTACGTCACGCCCGCGCTGAGCTTCAAGTTCCACTACTTCGCGATCCGCAAGATGCATTTCATGATGCGTGCGAAGGCGCTGGTGGCGTTCCCGGGCGGCTTCGGCACGCTCGACGAACTGTTCGAGGTGATCACGCTGGTGCAGACGCGCAAGTCGAAGCCGGTGCCGATCGTGCTGTTCGGCTCGGACTACTGGAAGCGCCTGATCGACTTCGACTTCCTGGTCGACGAAGGCGTGATCTCGCCCGGCGACGTCAAGCTCTTCGAGTACGTCGACGCGCCCGAGGACGCGTGGGACGCGATCAAGCGCTTCTACAAGCTTTGAGCCGGCGCGGGCCGCCGCGCCTCAGGAGCTAGCGGCCTCGTCCTCATCGTCGTCGTCATCGGGCCGCAGCGCGTGCTCGAAGAAGCGCGTGAGCGCCTTGGCGCGCCGACGCCGCTCGGGGCCCGGGCCGATGGCGAGTCCCATGGCCACGGCATCGTCGGCCACGCCATGCAGCGCGTTGAACAGGATCACGGCCGTGAGCGTCGGGTCCTCGACCTCCCACACGCCGGCCGCGTCGCCATGCCTGAGCAGGCCGACCAGTTGCGTGATGACCGCGTTGTCGTTGCGCATGCGCCGGTCCTCGGGCCGGTATTCGTGGAACACCACGTCGTGCAGCGCGACGTTGTCGAGGTAGGTCGCGAGCCCGGTCTCGACCCAGGCCTTGATGCGGCCATGGTGGTCCTCGGGACGGTGGCGGTCCATCGCCTCCTGCAGCCGCGCGCAGAAGCTGTCGACGAAGCGCTGCTGCAGCGCGCCCAGCAGCGCCTCCTTCGACGGGAAGTACAGGTAGAAGGTGCCCTTGGCCACCTGCGCGCCGGCCGCGATGTCGTCGATGCTGGTGGTGGCGATGCCCTTCTCGATGAACAGCCGCTCGGCCGCATCCATCAGCGCCACGGCGCGGGTTTCGGGGGCCTTGACGCGGCGGCGCGGCTCGGCCGTTTCGGGAGCCGCAGGCGGGTCCGCCGCATCGGGCGTGGAAGAAGTGGTGGTGCGGCGCCCCGTCGTCATTCGGTTCCTCAGGTTGTGGCTGCGGCGGCACGTGCCGCCGCGATGGCCGCGTTCACCGCGGCCGCGTCGAGCGCCAGGCCGCGCGGCCCCAGCACGCGCTCGCCGAGCCAGGCGATGGCCTCGTCGGTGCGCGCGAAGGTGTCGGCCGGCACGCCGAAGAGCTTCTCGACATTCATCTTGCGGATTTTCTCGTATTGATCGGGCGGCACCACGCTGGCCATTCCCATCATATGGCGCCGGATGTCGGCGCCGCGCGCCTGCAGCCACTGCTTCGCGCTCTGCGCGCTGCCTTCGGGATGCACCAGCGCGTCGGCGTCGGCGAACACGCGCAGCGAAGCAAAAGGCTCGCCACGGTCGAGCCAGCGGTTCCAGTCCTCGGTGAAGACCTGCATGTCCTCGAGGGTCTGCAAGCCCGAAGACACGCTGATGACCAGCGGCCACTGGCCGAGTTCGTGATGGATCATGGACAACTCCTTGACGACAGGCCTGGAACGAAGAACGGGAAGGCGACGCGCGGACAGGCGCAGCGGCACGCGCGCGGCGGGCATGGAACGAAGACCTCAGGCGCGGGCCGGCAGCGCGGCGGCGCGCGGCCTGACGCCGAGCAGCAGCCCGGCCGCCAGCAGGCCGGCCAGCCCGGCACAGGCCACGGCCGCATGGAAGCCCCCGGCCAGCGCACCCGACACCAGGCCATGGGCCAGCGAAGGATCGAGCGCGCCGAGTGCGGCGGTGTCGTGCCGCGCCACGGCGGCCACCGCCATCTCCTGCGCGCGCGCCGCCGACAGGCCGCCGTGCTCGAGCGCGGTGGCCAGTAGCGCGGTGGCGCGGCTGCTCATCAAGGTGCCGAGCAGCGCGATGCCGATCAGCATGCCGGCCTGGCGCAGCGCATTCATCGTGGCCGAGGCCATGCCCGAGCGCTGCGCCGGCACCGAGGCGATCACCGCCGTGCTGGTGGCCGGCACCGCCAGCCCCGTGCCGGCGCCGAGCACCACGAACAGCAGTGCGAGCACCACGTAGGGCGTGTCGGCCGCCAGCAGCGTCATCGCGAGCATCGCGGCGCCGATCAGGCCGTAGCCCGCCACCATCAACGCGTGGACGCCGTGGCGCCGCGACAGCCGGCCGAACTGCGAGGACACGATGCCGGTCGCGACGAACTGCGGCACCATGCGCCAGCCGGTGTCGGTGGCCGACCAGCCCTGCACCTGCTGCAGGAACAGCGAGAAGAAGAACAGGCTCGCGTAGGCCGAGAAGCCCAGCACGAAGGACGCGAAGTTGGTGACCGAGAAGCGCGCGTCCCGGAACAGGCCCAGCGGCAGCAGCGGCCGCAGCACGCGCGCCTCCACCGCCAGGAACAGCACCAGCCCGAGCGCCGCCAGCGCCAGCGACACCGTGGTGCGCCCCGACAGCCAGCCGTGCTCGCCGGCCGCGATCAGCCCGAAGGTCAGCGCGCCCAGCCACAGCACGCTGAGCACCTGCCCGGCCGGATCGAGCGCCGCATGCTCGGGGTGCGAGGTCTCGCGGATGCCCCAGAGCCCCAGGCCCACGGTCAGCAGGCCGATCGGCAGGTTGATCAGGAAGATGCTCTGCCAGCCCGTATGGTCCACCAGCAGGCCGCCGAGCATCGGCCCGAGGATCAGCGAGATGGCGGTGAACGAGGACCAGCCGCCGATCACGCGCGCGCGGCTCGCCGGCTCGGGAAAGGCATGGGCCAGGATCGACAGCGCGCCCGGGATCAGCAGCGCGCCCGCGATGCCCTGCACCGCGCGGCCGGCCAGCAGCGTGCTCAGGGTGCCGGCCATGGCGCACATCGCCGAGCCGATGGTGAACACCACCACGCCGGCCAGCCAGGCGCGCTTGCGGCCGTAGCGGTCGCCCAGCGGCCCGGCCGAGAGCATGAAGGCCGACAGGCACAGCGCGTAGATGTCGATCACCCACTGCAGGCCCGCGAGGTCGGTGGCGAGCGCGCGCTGCAGGGTGGGCAACGCGACGTTGACGATGCTCACGTCGAGCGTGGCGATGAAGCTGCCGAGATAGACCGCGGCGACGAGCGCGAGCCGGCGGCGCGGATCGTCGATCGCCGCCCGGGATGGGGAGTCCATGGGACCGCCTTCGGGATTCGTTGAGGAGGCGGCGATACTGACTTCAAGTCACTATCTTGTCAATCAGATGAGAATTGATCTTATTTGGATCAGGGTTTCCTGGAAGCCGGCAGGGGCTTCGGGACCGTTCAGGCCCCCTCCTCCCGCACCTTCAGGCCCCAGGTCGCGCGCGCGCCGAGCGCCACCACCCCGCCCACGACCCAGAACACGCCGCCGATGCCGATCAGCGCGCCCAGCGAGCCGAACAGCATCGGCATCGCCACGCTCGAGGCATTGATGGTCATCAGCCGCAGCCCCAGCGCCTCGCCATGGCGGCTGTGCGGCGTGATCTGGTGCAGCATGCTCATCACCATCGGCTGCACCGCGCCGAGCGCGAAGCCCAGCACCACCGAACAGACGCCCATGCTCAGGGCCGAAGGCAGCAGCGGATAGACCAGGAAGACGCCGACCGTGACCAGGGTCGAAACGAAGATCACGCTGCGCTCGGAAGCGCGCGAGGCGATCGCCGGCAACACGATGCGGATGACGGCCGCCGCGATCGCGAAGGCACCGAGGATCGAGCCGATCACCGAGGCGCTGATGCCGCGCTCGTGCCCGAGCACCGGCAGCACGAAGGCATGCACGTCCCAGCTCGAGGACTGCAGCCAGTTCACGAACAGCAGGCGGCGGAACATGGGTTCGCGCAGCAGGTCCCAGGCGCGCGTGCGCGCGGCGCCGCGCGGCGGCGGCGTGGGCGGCGGCTCGTGGGCGCCGCGCGCCATCAGCCAGCACAGCACCGGCAGCAGCGCCATGGCGGCGAAGCAGACGCGGAAGGCCAGCATGTCGGCCGCCGCGCGGCCCGCATGGTCGATCAGCAGCCCGGCCAGGAACGGGCCGACGAAGTTCGCCACCGCGGGCGCGATCGCGAGCCAGCTGAACACCCGCTTGAGCTCGGTCGGCGTGGTGGCCGAGCGGCCGACGTGGCGCTGCAGCGCGATCACGGTCGCGCCGGTGGCGCCACCCGTCAGCAGCGCCGCCACGCACATGGACGGAAAGACCGGGAACGCCCAGACCAGCCCTGCGCCCAGCGAGGCCGCGATCACCGACAGCAGCAGCGGCCGCTTGAAGCCGTGGCGGTCGGCGAAGCGCCCGGCCGGCAGCGCGAGGAAGACCTGGGTCAGCGCGAACAGCGCGATCAGCACGCCGACCGCGGCCGCGCTGTAGCCCTGCTGCAGCGCCAGCAGCGGCGTGGCCAGCCGCATGCCGGCCATGGTGGCGTGGAGGCAGACCTGCGCGCCGATGACGCGCAGCAGTTCGCTGCCCTTCACGGCTTGCCGCCGGTGTCGGGGTCGGCGTCGATGCCTTCGGCGCCCGCGGCCAGCGGCGGCAGCAGCGCCTGCGCCTGGCCCTCGGGCAGCGCCTCGACCTTGCGCAGCGCCAGGCGCATCTGCCTGGCGCGCGTGTCGGCCTTGTCGAGCGTGTCGGAGGCTTTCGCCACCTGTTCCTTCACGCGCTCGACCCACTCGCCATAGCGCTCGAACTCGGTCTTGACCGCGCCCAGCACCTTCCAGACCTCGGAGGCCTGGCGCTCGAGCGCCAGCGTGCGAAAGCCCATGTGCAGGCTGTTGAGCATCGCGAGCAAGGTGGTCGGCCCGGCCAGCGTCACGCGGTGCTGGCGCTGGATCGCGTCCATCAGGCCCGGACGCCGCAGCACTTCGGCATAGAGGCTCTCGACCGGCAGGAAGAGGATCGCGAAATCGGTGGTGTGCGGCGCCGCGAGGTAGCTCTCGGCGATGGACCTGGCCTCGGCGCGGATGCGCGCCTCGAGCGCCTTGGCGGCGAGCTCGGCGGCACCCGCGTCGGCCTGCTCGTGGGCCTCGATCAGGCGCTCGTAGTCGTCGCGCGGAAACTTCGCGTCGATCGGCAGCCAGACCGGCGCGCCCTCGTCGCCGCGGCCCGGGAAGCGGATCGCGAAGTCCACCCGCTGCCCGCTGCGCGGCCTGGTCTCGACCTGGCGCGCGTACTGCTCGGGCGTGAGCACCTGCTCGAGCAGCGCCTCGAGCTGCACCTCGCCGAAGATGCCGCGCGTCTTCACGTTGGTCAGCACGCGCTGCAGGCTGCCGACGCCGACCGCCAGCGTCTGCATCTCGCCCAGCCCCTTGTGCACCTGCTCGAGCCGCTCGGCCACCTGCCGGAAGCTCTCGCCGAGGCGCGCCTCGAGCGTGCTCTGCAGCTTCTCGTCGACGACCTTGCGCATCTCGTCGAGCTTGGCGGCATTGCCCTGCTGCAGCTGGGTGAGCTGGCTCTCCATCGTGGCGCGCACCTCGGCGAGGCGGCGCGCGTTCGATTCGGACAGGCCCTGCAGCTGCGAGGCCAGCGTGTTCTGCAGCGCGGCGAGCTGCAGCGCGAAGGCGTCGAGCTGGGCGTTCTGCGTGCGCGTGGCCTCGGCGCCCTGCATCACCAGCGACTGCTGGAAGGTGGCGAAGGCCTGCGCCGTCTCCTGTCGCGCGCCACGCGAACTCTCGGCGATCTCGCGGCGCAGCTCGCGCTCGGTGCGCGCGTGGGCGGCGAGCAGCTCGCCATGATCGGGCGGCGGCTGCCGGCGGGCGAGCAGCCAGACGAGGAGCACGAGCTGGATGACGGCCACGGCCGCCAGGGCGAGAAGAAGCAGATCGGTGAGTTCCAAGGGGATCGCGGGGCGCTTTCTTTCTTTTTCGTTCGGCGCCGCTTACCTGGCGGCCACGGGCGTGACCGGCGTGACCGGCGTCAATGGGCCCTTGCCGCCGAAGAAGGCGATCAGGTTGTCGGCCGCGAGCCCGGCCATGGCCTTGCGCGTGGGCACCGTGGCGCTCGCGATGTGCGGCGTGAGCACGACGTTGGGCACGGTCAGCAGGTCGGGGTGGACCTTGGGCTCGCCCTCGAACACGTCGAGCCCCGCGGCGGCGATGCGCTTGTCGCGCAGCGCCACGGCCAGCGCGGCATCGTCGACGATGCCGCCGCGCGCGATGTTCACCAGCGTGGCGGTGGGCTTCATCAGCGCGAGTTCGGCGGCGCCGATGGTGTGGTGCGAGGCGGCCGAGTACGGCACCACCAGCACCACGTGGTCGGCGCTCTTGAGCAGCTCTTCCTTGCTCGCGTAGCTGGCCTTGCACTCGGCCTCGAGCGAGGCGTCGAGTCGCGAACGGTTGTGATAGATCACCTTCATGCCGAAGCCGTGCGCGCCGCGCTTCGCGATGCCCTGCCCGATGCGGCCCATGCCGATGATGCCCAGCGTGGCGCCGTGGATGTCGGAGCCCGCGAACATGTCGTAGCTCCACTTCTGCCACTTGCCGGCGCGCAGGAAATGCTCGCTCTCGGCGATGCGGCGCGCGGTGGCCATCAGCAGCGCGAAGCCGAAGTCGGCGGTGGTCTCGGTCAGCACGTCGGGCGCGTTGGTGCCGACCACGCCGCGCGCGGCCATCGCGTCGACGTCGAAGTTGTTGTAGCCCACGGCCATGTTGGCGCAGATCTTCAGGTCGGGGCAGGCATCGAGCAGCGCCGCGTCGATGCGCTCGCTGCCGGTGGTGAAGGCGCCCTGCTTGCCCTGCAGCTTCGCGGCGAGCTGCTCCCTGGTCCAGCTCTCGTCGGACTGGTTCGACTCGATCTCGAAATGCTGCGCCAGGCGCTCGAGGGTCTCGGGGAAGATCGCGCGGGCGACCAGGATCTTGGGCTTGCTCATGGGCTTGTCTCGCTAGCGGAAGAAGAGGAAGGTGGTGAGGACGAACAGCGGCAGCAGGATGGCCATCGACCAGGCCATGTAGCCGAAGAAGCTCGGCATGCGCACGCCGCGACTCTCGGCGATGGCCTTGACCATCAGGTTGGGCGCGTTGCCGATGTAGGTGTTGGCGCCCATGAAGACCGCGCCGGCCGAGATGGCCGCGAGCGTGGTCGCGTAGGTGGTCATCAGCGCCGCGGGATCGCCGCCCGCGGTGTTGAAGAACACCAGGTAGGTCGGCGCGTTGTCGAGGAAGGAACTGAGCGCGCCCGTGGCCCAGAAGTACATCGCCGGGTCGGGCTGGCCGTCGGGCCGCGTGACCGCCGAGACGACGGCGCCGAACGGTCCCTGCGTGCCGGCCTTGAGCATCGCGATCACCGGGATGATGGTCAGGAAGATGCCCGCGAACAGCTTGGCGACCTCGGCCATCGGGCCCCATTCGAACTGGTTGGCCTGATGCACCGACTTCGCCGTGATCTTCAGCGAGACCAGCGTGATCGCGATCAGGCCGACATCGCGCAGCAGGCCCGGCAGGCCGACCTCGGTGCCGGCCACGTCGAAGCGCACGCCCGACTTCCAGAAGCCGCTCATGAGCACCAGCGCCACCACGCCCGCGAGCAGCCAGAAGTTGGCGGCGCCGTCGAAGCCGATGCCGGGCGTGTCGGGCGTGGGGTCGACCGGCAGGATGCCTTCCTTGCGGTAGTAGTGGCGGTCGATCAGGTAGAACAGGACCAGCAGCACGCCGAGCACGAACATCGTGTCGGGCAGGATGTTGCGCGCGGTCCAGAAGAAGTCCACGCCCTTGAGGAAGCCGAGGAACAGCGGCGGATCGCCCAGCGGCGTGAGCGAGCCGCCCACGTTCGAGACGATGAAGATGAAGAACACGACCACGTGCACCCGGTGCACGCGGTTGTCGTTGGCGCGGATCAGCGGCCGGATCAGCAGCATCGACGCGCCCGTGGTGCCCATGAAGCTCGCGAGCACCGCGCCGATCGCGAGGATGGCGGTGTTCAGGCCCGGCGCCCCGTGCAGGTTGCCGCGGATGTGGATGCCGCCGGCCACCGTGAACAGCGCGGTCAGCAGCACGATGAACGGGATGTACTCGGCCACCAGCGCATGCATGAGCTGCGTGCCCGCGAGCGCCGGGCCGTGCAGTGCCGCGAAGGGCAGCAGGAAGGCCAGCGCCCAGGCCGCGGAGACCTTGCCGTAGTGGTGGTGCCAGAAGGACGGCGCCAGCAGCGGCATCAGCGCGATCGAGAGCAGGATCCCCGCGAACGGCACGCCCCACAGCGGCGACAGCGAACCGCCGTCGAAATCCGCGGCCAAGGCCGGCCCGGCAACGAGCAGCGGCACCATCGCCGCCACGAGACGCATCGATTTTTTCATGGGGCCGTACCGTACCAGAGCCGGGCCCCGCGGCGGACCGCGTGAACCCGCATCAGGCGGCAGGCTGCTCGATCTCGAACACCTGGCGCAGATAGGCCAGGTATTTCTCGTCCTCGCACATGTTCTTCGACGGGGTGTCCGAGAGCTTGGCCACCGGCTGGTCGTTGCAGCGGATCATCTTGATCACGATCTGCAGCGGCTCGTAGCCCAGGTCGTTGGTGAGGTTGGTGCCGATGCCGAAGGCCAGCTGGCAGCGGCCGCGGAACTGCTGGTAGAGCTCGATGGTGCGCGGCACCGTGAGGCCGTCGCTGAAGATCAGCGTCTTGGTGCGCGGGTCGACGCGGTTCGCGAGGTAGTGCGCGATCATGCGCTCGCCCCAATGGAACGGATCGCCGCTGTCGTGGCGCGCGCCGTCGAAGAGCTTGCAGAAGTACAGGTCGAAGTCGCGCAGGAAGGCACTCATGCCGTAGACGTCGGACAGCGCGATGCCCAGGTCGCCGCGGTACTCGCGCGCCCAGCTCTCGAAACCGAAGATCTGGCTGTCGCGCAGCCGCGGGCCGAGCGCCTGGCAGGCCTGCAGGTATTCGTGCGCCATGGTTCCCAGCGGGATCAGGCCCAGCTTCATCGCGTAGAGCACGTTGCTGGTGCCCGCGAGCTGCGGCAGCCGGCCGCCGGGCTGCGAGGCCGAGGGCGGCGAGGTCACGGCGCCCAGGCGCGCGTTGAGGGTGCGCAGCACTTCCTCGTGCCAGTCCTTCGAGAAGCGGCGGCGCGTGCCGTAGTCGGCGATCTTGAGGTCGCCGAGGCCGGCTTCCTGCAACTGGGCGATCTTGGTCTCGAGGCGGCGGCGGCCCTCGTCGAGGTCGGGGCGCTTCTGCGTGTTGCGGAAATAGACCTCGTTGACGATCGCCAGCACCGGGATCTCGAACAGGATGGTGTGCAGCCACGGGCCCTGGATGCGGATCTCGAGCTCGCCCGAGGGCTGGGGAATGATGTTGATGTACTTCTCGTTGAGCCGGAACAGGCCGAGGAAGTCGATGAAGTCGCTCTTGATGAAGCGCATCGAGCGCAGGTAGGCCAGCTCGGCATCGCGGAACTGCAGCGAGCAGAGGCTGCGCACCTCCTCGCGGATCTGGCTCGCGAACTGCGCGAGGTCCACGCCGGGGTTGCGGCACTTGAAGCGGTACTCGACGCGCGCCCCCGGGAAGTGATGCAGCACGACCTGCATCATGGTGAACTTGTAGAGGTCGGTGTCGAGCAGGCTGTGAATGATCATGGTGCGGCGCGCGTTGTCTCTCTGTCGTCCCGGCCCGGAGTTTTCGCGGGCATCGCTCGATTATCACGGCCCCCGTCGGCCTGTGCCTACGGACCCTGCACAGCACGTCCTACCGCTGGGGTGAATGCGCCTGGAGACAGTGTTTTCACGGCGGCGAAATGACCCGCCGAATCAACCTCTCAAGGAGATTCGCATGAACAAGGACACCATCGAAGGCAACTGGAAGCAGCTCAAGGGCAAGGTCAAGGAGCAATGGGGCAAGCTGACCGACGACGACTTCGACGTCATCGCCGGCAAGCGCGACCAGCTGCTGGGCCGCATTCAGGAACGCCACGGCATCAGCCGCGACGAGGCCGAGAAGCAGGTCAAGGACTGGGAATCGCGCGACGGCCGCACGCCCGACGCGCTCTGGTTCGAACGCTACTGACGGGTGTCCTGACGCCCCCTCCCTCATCCATCGACCAGGAGAACTCCAAAATGAAGAAACATCTGCTCATGCTCGCGCTCGCCTCCACCTGCTTCGTCGCCACCCAGGCCGGCGCCCAGATGAACAAGGACGAGCACAAGGTCGCCAAGGAAAAGATCGAGGCCGACTACAAGGTCGCCAAGACCCAGTGCGACACGCTGAAGGACAACGCCAAGGACGTCTGCCAGAAGGAAGCCAAGGGCAAGGAGAACGTTGCCAAGGCCGAGCTCGAGCAGCAGTTCAAGCCGAGCGACAGCAACGCGCGCAAGGTGGCCGAGGAAAAGGTGAAGGCCACCTATGAAGTCGCGAAGGAAAAGTGCGACGACCAGACCGGCGATGCCAAGTCCGCCTGCGTGAAGCAGGCCAAGGCCGACGAGGACAAGGGCAAGGCCGACATCAAGGCGATGGCCAAGAAGTAAGCCGCTTCTCCGACCTCGCAACGACGGCGCCTCCAGGGGCGCCGTTTCTCCTGGGGCTCAGGCCCGCAGCGAATCGACCACGCGCTGCAGCGCTTCGGGCAGCGGCACCGGCCGCTGGGTCGTGCGGTCGACGTAGACATGCACGAAATGCCCCTGGGCCGCCGCGGTGTCGGCACCCTGCGCGAACAGGCCGACCTCGTAGCGCACGCTGGACCGCCCGGCCTGCGCCACGCGGATGCCGGCCTCCACGGTCTGCGGGAAGGCCAGCGGCGCGAAGTAGTTGCACTGGGTCTCGACCACGAAGCCGATGGTCGAGCCCTGGTGGATGTCGAGGGCGCCGCGCTCGATCAGCAGCGCATTCACCGCCGTATCGAACCAGCTGTAGTAGACGACGTTGTTGACGTGGCCGTACATGTCGTTGTCCATCCAGCGCGTGGGAATGCTGCGGAAGACGGGGTAGCTGGCGCGCGGCTGCGGCACGGGCTTGGGGCTGGGAGAGGCGGGCGTCGTCATCGCGCGAGATTCTGCCAGCGGCCTTGGCCGGCTCCAGGCGACTGCGCGACACCCATGGTCGCCATCGGCTTTCAAGGGCGGCCGGCCTGTTTTAGAAAGCCTCTTCTAAATTGCTGCAAAGCAACAAAAACCTCTTGCCCGGAGATTTCAGCTGCCTATACTTGAGCCCATGCTGCACCGCAACAAAGACGACGAGGCGCAGCGCAACGTGAATAGACCAACCATCATCCCTTCCGGAGATTCCAAATGGCCCTGACCGCTGACCAGATCCTCGCCGCCCAAAAAGCCAACCTCGAAACCCTGTTCGGCCTGACCACCAAGGCTTTCGAAGGCGTCGAGAAGCTCGTCGAACTCAACGTGACCGCCTCCAAGGCCGCCCTGTCCGAAGCCGCCACCACCGCCCAGGCCGCCCTGAGCGTGAAGGACGCGCAAGAACTGCTGACGCTGCAAGCCAGCCTGTTCCAGCCCCTGGCCGAGAAGACCGCCGCCTACAGCCGTCACCTGTACGAAATCGCCCAAGGCACCGGCGCCGAATTCACCAAGGCCTTCGAATCGAAGGCCAGCGAAGCCCAGCAAGCCTTCGTCGGCCTGGTCGACAGCGCTTCGAAGAATGCCCCCGCCGGTTCGGAAACCGCCGTCGCCGTGCTGAAGAGCGCCGTCGCCGCCGCCAACAACGCTTTCGAATCGGTGCAAAAGGCCGTCAAGCAAGCGTCGGACGTCGCCGAAGCCAACTTCAACGCCGTGTCCACGCAAGCCGTCGCCGCTGCCAAGACCGCGACCGCTTCGTCGCGCAAGCGCTAAGCCGCCGACCACCACCAGTTGTCTCCTTGGGTCCTCACGGATCCAATTCAGGGCCTCGTCTTCGGACGGGGCCTTTTTTTATGCGCGCGCCGAAACGGTCGCGCACCGGGGCGTCTTCGATAATGCAGGGCTTTTCTTCCTCAGGAGACTCCTACATGCAGATCGACGGCAAGGTTTTCATCGTGACCGGTGGCGCTTCGGGCCTCGGCGAAGGCGCGGCGCGCATGCTGGCCGGCAACGGCGCCAAGGTCGTCATCGCCGACATGCAGGCCGACAAGGGCGAAGCCGTCGCGCGCGACATCGGCGGCGTGTTCGTGAAGTGCGACGTGAGCCAGGAGGCCGACGGCCAGGCCGCGGTGGCGGCCGCGCTGCAGCTCGGCAAGCTGGTCGGACTGATCAACTGCGCCGGCATCGCGCCGGCCGAGAAGACCGTGGGCAAGAACGGCCCGCACGCGCTGGCGGTGTTCAGCAAGACCGTCACGGTCAACCTGATCGGCAGCTTCAACATGATCCGGCTGGCCGCCGACGCGATGAGCAAGAACGAGCCCGAAGCCACGGGCGAACGCGGCGTGCTGATCTCGACCGCCTCGGTCGCGGCCTACGACGGCCAGATCGGCCAGGCCGCCTACAGCGCCTCGAAGGGTGGCGTGGTCGGCATGACGCTGCCGATCGCACGCGACCTGGCGCGCAACGGCATCCGCAACATGACGATCGCCCCCGGCATCTTCGGCACGCCGATGCTGTTCGGCATGCCGCAGGAAGTGCAGGACGCACTCGCCGCCAGCGTGCCCTTCCCCTCGCGCCTGGGCACCCCGGCCGACTACGCGAAGCTCGCCAAGCACATCATCGAGAACGACATGCTCAACGGCGAGGTGATCCGGCTGGACGGAGCGATTCGACTCCCTCCCCGCTGACCGAGGACGGCCGCACGCGGGTGCTGCCGGTGCGGTCCAGGCGCTCGTAGTTCGCGATCACCTGGGCGCCCAGCAGCACCAGCGTGGCCGCGATCTCCAGGCTCAGCAGCACCACGATCGCCGTGGTCAGCGAGCCGTAGACGACGTTCACCTGCGACAGCGTCGAGAAATACCAGATCAGGATCCGCCGCGTGGCCTCCCACAGCAGCGCGGCGGTGATGCCGCCCAGCAGCGCATGGCGCAGCGACATGCGCCCGGCCGGCATCACGAGGTAGAGCGATGTCAGCATGAAGATCTCGCCGCCCAGCCCCAGCAGGTACAGGAGCAGCCCCGACACGCCGGACAGCGACCAGCTGCGCCCGAGCAGGTCCACGCTCTCCTGCCCCACGAGCTGCAGCGCGCCCGACACCAGCGTGACCAGCAGCAGCCCCACGCACAGGCACAGGATGTAGACGTAGGGCATGGCCACCGACACCAGGAAATGGCGTTTGTGGTCGGCCTTGCGGTGATGGAAGATCACCGCCATCGCGCTCTCGAGCACGCTGAAGGCCAGCGAGCTGAAGAAGATCATCGTCACCAGCAGCACCGGCCCGAGCACGTCGCGGTGGTCCAGGAAGCTCGACAGCTCGGCCACGATGGCCTTCGACTGCCCCGGCAGCAGCCATTCGAGGTAGCGGCCGATGGTGCGCAGCAGCTCGGCCTGGTCGATCACATGCGACAGCGCGATCACGCTGACGATCAAGAGCGGCACGATCGACAGCAGCGCGTAATAGGCCACGGCACCGGCCAGCAGCAACCCCTGGTTGGCGCGGAATTCTTTCAGGGCCTCCCAGCCGAAGCGCAGCGGGTGGCGCAGCAGCGGGGCGGCGTGTTTCAGCGGATTGAGCGTCGTCATGCGGGCGGGATGGTCGGTCGCCGCCAGTATGCCGCCGGGTCGCGGGGGACCCGCGGCTTGCGTATGATTTGCCGCTCCCCGCCTACATGACCATCCCCGCTTCATTCATCCAGGAACTCATCGCGCGCGCCGACGTGGTGGAAATCGTCGGCCGCTACGTGCAGCTCAAGAAGGCCGGCGCCAATTTCATGGGGCTGTGCCCCTTCCACGGTGAGAAGTCGCCCTCCTTCTCGGTCAGCCCGACCAAGCAGTTCTATCACTGCTTCGGCTGCGGCGCCCACGGCAACGCCATCGGTTTCCTCATGGAGCACGCCGGCATGGGCTTCGTGGAGGCCGTGCACGACCTCGCCGGCCAGTACGGCCTGCAGGTGCCCGAGGACGACGCCTCGCCGGCCGAACGCGCCCGCGCCGCGAGCCAGCGCCAGAAGCAGGCCACGCTGACCGACGTGCTCGAGAAGGCCGGCGACGCCTTCCGCAAGCACCTGCGCCAGGCGCCCGGCGCCATCGACTACCTGAAGGGCCGCGGCGTCTCGGGCGAGATCGCCAAGCAATTCGGCATCGGCTACGCGCCGCCGGGCTGGCGCACGCTCGCGGGCGTGTTTCCCGACTACGAGGACCCGCTGCTGGCCGAGAGCGGCCTGGTGATCGTCAACACCGAGGACGGCCAGGTCGAGGCCAGCGAGGCCAAGCGCTACGACCGCTTCCGCGACCGGGTGATGTTCCCGATCCGCAACGTCAAGGGCGAATGCATCGGCTTCGGCGGCCGGGTGCTCGGCGACGAGAAGCCCAAGTACCTGAATTCGCCCGAAACGCCCGTCTTCAGCAAGGGCCGCGAGCTCTACGGTCTCTACGAGGCCCGCGCCGCCTTCCGCGACCGCGGCTACGCGCTGGTGACCGAGGGCTACATGGACGTGGTGGCGCTGGCGCAGCTCGGCTTTCCGAACGCGGTGGCCACGCTGGGCACGGCCTGCACCACCGAGCATGTGCAGAAGCTGTTCCGCTTCACCGAATCGGTGGTGTTCAGCTTCGACGGCGACGCCGCCGGCCGCCGCGCGGCGCGCAAGGCGCTCGACGGTGCCCTGCCCTATGCCACCGACACGCGCAGCATCAAGTTCCTGTTCCTGCCGGCCGAGCACGATCCCGACAGCTTCATCCGCGAGTTCGGCGCCGACGCCTTCGCGCGCTTCGTGCAGGAGGCCACGCCGCTGTCGCGCTTCATGATCGAGGCCGCGCGCGAGGGCTGCGACCTCGGCACCGCCGAGGGCCGCGCCCACATGAGCAGCAACGTGCGCCCCTTGTGGAGCGCGCTGCCCGACGGCGCCCTCAAGCGCCAGTTGCTGAGCGAGATCGCCACGCTGGTGCAGCTCGACGCGGCCGCGCTGTCGGACCTCTGGGCCACGGCGGCGGCGCCGCGTGGCGGCGGCGCCTCGCGCCAGGCCGAGCGCAGCCAGGAGCGACCGCCCGACGACGACGGCTACTTCCCGGAACCGCCGATCTACGAAGAGCGCGAGCGCTACTACGAAAACGATAGCAAGAAGCGACCGTTCAACAAGCGTTTCGGCCGCAAGGGGCCGCCGCGCGAACCGATGCGCGGGCGCAGCCAGCCGCTGAGCCGGCCCGACATCGCGGTGCGGCTGCTGCTCGCCAACATGGCGCAGTGGGAGCCGCTGTCGCACGAGGTGCACCTGATGCTGTGCGAGCTGCCGGGGCCGCACGGCGCGCTCTTTACCTGGCTCGACAGCCAGCTGCACGAGCACGGCGCCCAGTCGTGGGCCGCGCTGCGCGAGGGCCTGCGCGGCCAGGAATTCGAGGCGCTGGCCGACAAGCTGATGACGGCCGCGGAAGGCGGCCCGCCCGTCGATCCGGAGGCCAGCGAGAGCGACCTGCAGGCCGAGGCCGCCCGCGAGCTGGGCAGCGTGCTCGACTTCATGCTCGACGACCGTCTCAAGTTCCAGCAGAGCGAGGCCATCGCGGCCGTCGGCAAGGATCCGCGGGCGCTCGAGCGCTACAAGGCGCTCGAGGCGCGGCGGCTCGAGTTGCGCGCCCGCATGCGCCCCAAGACGGTGTGATTGCTTGAAATTTGCGCAAGACGCTATAATGTAGGGCTTCGCAACTGGCGAAATCGGCAAGAGCGACAGCAGCACCTCCGGACCGGCCCCTCGCGCAACGCACTCCACGGCAACCCCGCTGGAAAGGGCCAATACCCGCAAGGACTGCACACCAAATGATCGCCCGACATCTTGCCTATTGAGGATTTATTCCTCTTTTCCCCAATTGTTCCTGTCCGGCCGTGCCGGGCTGGCGGCGCTGTCCTCGCGGACCGCGCCCGTGTGATTTCGTGTGATCCCGCTTGTTCATTCTTGTTGTAACGAGGTCGTATGCCCAGTTCAAAGAAGCCTGCTCCTTCACCCGCCAAAAGCGCCGCCGCCAAGCCTGCAGCCGAAAAACCGTTGAAAGCGGCCGCTTTGCCGGCAACTAAGACGGGTGCAGCCGCGTCCAAGGCGGCAGCCGCAACGAAAGTGAAAACCGTGCCCACGAAATCGACGACCACCACCGACGACACCAAGAAGACAGCCGCCAAGACGGCTGCCGCAGGCGCTGCAGCCCCCGCGGCCAAGAAGGTCGGCCGCCCGCCCAAGGCCGCCAGCACCGCCGCCGCTCCCGCCACCGGCGCCAAGCGCGGCCGCAAGCCCAAGGCCGACAAGGATGCGCCCGAGAGCGACGTCGACCTGTCGGACATCGAGGACGACCTGGCCGGTGACGAACCCGCGGCCGCCGTTGCGACGACCGAGGAGAAGGTCAAGCCGCTGCGCATGAAGATCAGCAAGGCGAAGGAACGCGCCTTGATGAAGGAATTCGGCCTCGACGAGACCGTGCTGTCCGAGGAAGACCTCGCCAAGCGCCGCTCGCGCCTGAAGACCCTGATCACGCTGGGCAAGACCCGCGGCTACCTGACGCACGGCGAAATCTCCGACCACCTGCCCGACAAGCTGGTCGACGCCGAGACCATGGAAGTCGTGGTCACCATGCTCAACGACATGGGCGTGGCCGTCTACGAGCAGACCCCCGACGCCGAGACCCTGCTGCTGAACAACACCGCCCCCACCGCGACCACGGTGGAGGAAGCGGAAGAGGAAGCCGAAGCGGCTCTCTCCACCGTGGACAGCGAATTCGGCCGCACCACCGACCCCGTGCGGATGTACATGCGCGAAATGGGCACGGTCGAACTGCTGACCCGCGAAGGCGAAATCGAGATCGCCAAGCGCATCGAAGGCGGCCTGATGGCGATGATGGAGGCCATCTCGGCCTCCCCCGCCACCATCGCCGAGATCCTGCGCCTGGCCGGCGAGATCCGTGAAGGCAAGGTCGTCATCTCGACCATCGTCGACGGCTTCTCGAACCCCAACGAGGCCGACGACTACGTGGCCGAGGAAGACTTCGACGAATTCGACGAGGAAGACGACGACGACGGCAAGGGCGGCTCCAAGGCCCTGACCAAGAAGCTCGAGGAACTCAAGAACGAGGCCCTGTCGCGCTTCGACCGCATCGCCGAGATGTTCGAGAAGGTGCACAAGGTCTACGACAAGGAAGGCTACGGCACGCCCTCGTACACCAAGGCCCAGCAGTCCCTGTCGGACGAGCTGATGACCATCCGCTTCACCGCGCGCACCATCGAGCGCCTGTGCGACCTCGTGCGCACCCAGGTCGACGACGTGCGCAAGAAGGAACGCGAGCTGCGCCGCATCATCGTGGACAAGTGCGGCTTCCCGCAGGACGAGTTCATCCGCGACTTCAGCGGCTTCGACAAGAACGGCAACCGCATCGCCTCCAACCTGCTGAACCTCAAGTGGGTCGAGAAGCAGGCCGCCGCCGGCAAGCCCTGGAGCGCCGTGCTCGCGCGCAACATTCCGCCGGTGCAGGAACTGCAGCAGAAGCTGGCCGACATCCAGTCGCGCGTGGTGGTGCCGCTGACCGAGCTCAAGGACATCAACAAGCGCATGAACGAGGGCGAATCGTCCTCGCGCGATGCCAAGAAGGAAATGATCGAGGCCAACCTGCGCCTCGTGATCTCGATCGCCAAGAAGTACACCAACCGCGGCCTGCAGTTCCTCGACCTGATCCAGGAAGGCAACATCGGCCTGATGAAGGCGGTGGACAAGTTCGAATACCGCCGCGGCTACAAGTTCTCGACCTACGCCACGTGGTGGATCCGCCAGGCGATCACGCGCTCGATCGCCGACCAGGCGCGCACCATCCGCATCCCGGTGCACATGATCGAGACCATCAACAAGATGAACCGCATCTCGCGCCAGCACTTGCAGGAGTTCGGCTTCGAGCCCGACGCCGGCATCCTGGCCGCCAAGATGGAGATCCCGGAAGACAAGATCCGCAAGATCATGAAGATCGCGAAGGAGCCGATCTCGATGGAAACCCCCATCGGCGACGACGACGATTCGCACCTGGGCGACTTCATCGAGGACAGCAGCAACACGGCCCCGATCGAGGCCGCGATGCAGGCCGGCCTGCGCGACGTGGTCAAGGACATCCTCGACTCGCTGACGCCGCGCGAAGCCAAGGTGCTGCGCATGCGCTTCGGCATCGAGATGTCGACCGACCACACGCTGGAAGAAGTCGGCAAGCAGTTCGACGTGACGCGCGAGCGCATCCGCCAGATCGAGGCGAAGGCCCTGCGCAAGCTCAAGCATCCGTCGCGTTCGGACAAGCTGCGCAGCTTTATTGATACGCTCTGAGCCGGTCTCCCGGTATTTCCCCGACAAGGAGGCGCCCGCAAGGGCGCTTTCTTTTTTGGGCCCCTCTGCGACAGACGCACAGATAAGAAGAATGGAGCAATCCTCATCATGAATCCCGATGCAGACAAACTCTGGCAAGCCCCGCGCTGGGCGCTGGCCGTGCTGCTCGCGGTGCTCGGCATGCTCGGGCCCTTCTCCATCGACACCTACATCCCCGCCTTCTCGGGCATCGCGCGCTCCATCGGCGCGACGCCGGCCGAGATGCAGCAGACGCTCTCGGCCTACCTGTTCGGCTTCGCGTTCATGAACCTGTTCCACGGTGCGCTGTCCGACAGCTTCGGACGCCGCCCGGTGGTGCTGTGGGGCCTCGCGGTGTTCACGCTGGCCTCGCTGGGCTGCGCGCTGTCGCAGACGATCACGCAGCTGGTGCTGTTCCGTGGCCTGCAGGGCCTGTCGACGGGCGCGGGCATCGTGGTCTCGCGCGCGGTGATCCGCGACATGTTCCCGCCTGCCGAGGCCCAGCGCGTGATGAGCCAGGTCACGATCTACTTCGGCGTGGCGCCGGCCATCGCACCGATCGTCGGCGGCTTCCTGTTCGTGCACGCGGGCTGGCACGCGGTGTTCTGGTTCCTGGTGGCCGTGGGCGTGGTGCTGTTCGCCGCCAACTACAAGCTGCTGCCCGAGACGCTGCATCCCTCGCACCGCCAGTCCTTCCACGTGCGCCACCTGCTGCGCGGCTACTGGGACCTCTGTTCCGACCCGCGCTTCCTGCTGCTGGCCTTCGCCAGCGGCGTGCCCTTCAACGGCATGTTCCTCTACGTGCTGGCCGCGCCGGCCTTCCTCGGCGACCACCTCGCGCTGCAGCCGCAGCAGTTCTTCTGGTTCTTCCTGCTGACCATCGGCGGCATCATGCTCGGCGCGCGCGCCAGCGGCCGCATGGCCGGCAAGGTGGCGCCCAAGCGCCAGATCCGCGACGGCTTCCTGATCATGCTGGTCACCTCGGTGGTCAACGTGGTCGCCAACACCTTCTTCCAGGCTCATGTGGCCTGGGCGCTGTGGCCGCTCGCGGTGTTCGCCTTCGGCTGGGCGCTGATGGTGCCGGTGGTCACGCTGCTGGTGCTCGACCTGCATCCCGAGCGCCGCGGCATGGCCTCCTCGCTGCAGGCCGTGATCGGCTCCACCGCCAACGGCATCGTGGCCGGCGCGGTGGCGCCGCTGGTGATGCACTCCACGCTCGCGCTCGCGCTCACCTCGACCCTGATGCTGGCCATTGGCCTCGTGGCCTGGGTCTGGCTGCACGGCCGCTGGCCCGACATCGGACGGCGCGTCGCCCACGAGGGCTGAAGCGGCGGCCGGCGAACGAACAAGAACAACACCGAGACACTCTTCGATCCGCATGTCCTCCGCCAACAAGCTCCTCGTCTATCTGCGCGCCTGGCTGCCGGGCCGCACCACCGTCGATGCGCGCGAGCGCCTGCGCGCCATGGGCGGCGCGGCCCTCGGGCTGCTGATCACCGCGCTGATCTGCCGCTGGATCGCGCAAACCCTAGGCGGCAACGCCGTGTGGCTGATCGCGCCGCTGGGCGCCAGCGCGGTGCTGGTGTTCGCGGTGCCGGCCAGCCCGCTCGCGCAGCCCTGGTCGGTGGTGGGCGGCAACACGCTGTCGGCCATCGTGGGCATCGCCAGCGTCAACTGGATTCCCGACCCGGCCGTGGCCGCCGCGGTCGCGGTCGGCGGCGCCATCGGCCTGATGTTCGTGGCGCGCTGCCTGCATCCGCCGGGCGGCGCCGCGGCGCTGCTGGCGGTGCTCACCCACACCACGCACCTGTCGTCGGCCTTCTTCCCCTTCTTCGTCAACTCGCTGCTGCTGGTGCTCGCGGGCGCGGCCTACAACAGCTTCACCGGCCGGCGCTATCCGCACGTGCAGGTGGCGCAGCCGCCGCGCGCCGACGCGCGCTTCAGCCAGGCCGACATCGATGCCGTGCTGGCGCGCTACAACCAGGTGCTCGACATCAGCCGCGACGACCTCGAGTCGCTGATCCAGCAGACCGAGCTCGAGAGCTACAAGCGGCGGCTCGGCACCCTGCACTGCGACGACATCATGTCGCGCACGCCGATCACGGTGGAGTTCGGCACGCCGCTGCAGGAGGCCTGGGCGCTGATGCACGAGCGCCGCATCAAGGCGCTGCCGGTGGTCGACCGCACGCGCCGCGTGGTGGGCATCGTCACGCAGGCCGACTTCTTCCGCCAGCTCGACCTGGCGCACCACGAGGGCATCGCGGGCCGGCTGCGCGACTTCATCCGCGCCACCCGCACCGTGGTCTCGAACAAGCCCGAAGTGGTGGGCCAGATCATGACGCGCCAGGTGCGCGTGGCCAGCGCCGACCGCCCCGTGGTCGACCTGGTGCCGCTGTTCTCCGAGGGCGGCCACCACCACATCCCGATCATCGACGCCGAGAAGCGGCTGGCCGGCATGATCACCCAGTCGGATTTCGTGCGCGCGCTCTACCGCGCGGTGCGGCCCGAGAACTGATCGCCCCGGGCCGCGAAGGCCCGCGTGCTCACTCGAGCACCACGTTGGCCTTCTTCACCAGCGCCGCGTAGCGCGTCGCCTCGCTGCGGAAATAGGCGGCCGCCTGCTCGGGCGTGGTCGGCTTGATGAGGTTGCCCTGCTTGTCCATGGCCTCGCGCACCTCGGCGCTCGTGAAGGCGGCGGCCACGGCGTCGTGCACGCGCTGCACCTCGGCCGCCTGCATCTTCGCCGGCCCGATCACCGCGAACCAGCCCTCGACCACGTAGTTCGGCAGCCCCTGCTCGGCGATGGTCGGCATCTCGGGCGCGGCCGGCGAGCGCGCCGGGCCGCACAGGCCGATGGCGCGCAGCGCACCGCTCTTCAGGTGCGGCTGCACGGCCGGCAGCGCGACCACGCCCATCTCGACCTGGCCCGCGATCATGTCGGTGACCATCGGGCCCGTACCCTTGTACGGAATGTGCCGCGCCTTCACGCCGGCCTCGTCCATGAACATCTCGCCGGCCAGGTGGATGATGGTGCCGTTGCCCGAGGAGGCGTAGTTGTAGCCCTCGGGCTTCGCGCGCAGCAGCGCCACCAGCTCCTTCACGTTCTTCGCCGGCAGCTTCGGGTTCACCGCCAGCACCAGCGGCGTGGCGCCCACCACGCTGATCGGCGTCACGTCGGCGATCGGGTCGAAGGGCATCTTCCTGAACACCGCCGGGTTGATGACGTGGTTGTTCGACACCATGCCCAAGGTGAAGCCGTCGGGCACGGCCTTGACCACGGTCGAGGTGCCCGTGATGCCGCCCGCGCCCGGCTGGTTCTCGACCACCACCGGCTGGCCGAAGGCCTTGCCGAGCGCGACCGTGGCGGCGCGCACGATGGCGTCCACGCCCGAGCCCGCGCTGATCGGCAGGATGAAGCGCACGGGCCGGTCGCCCTGCGCCCAGGCGGGCCAGGCGGCGAGCGCGGCCGCGCCGGCGCCCAGGCCCAGCAGCGCGCGGCGGTCGAGGAAGGAAGGCAGTTGGTTGGGCATCGTCTTGTCTCTCGTTGTAGTCATGGGGAAAAGAAAACCGGTCTATGCCACGGCCGCGTCGTCGAGCAGCGCCTGCATCTGCGCCTCGCCGTAGCCGAGCTCGGCCAGCAGTTCGCGCGTGTGCTCGCCCAACGCGGGCGGATCGAGGCGCACGCCCAGGCGCTCGCCGCCCAGCGTGATCGGGAACAGCGTGGTCTGCGCGGTCTGGCCCGCGCGCTCGCCGTCGGGCAGGCGGATGTCGGCCAGGCCGCCGGTGGCCAGCAGGTGCGGATCGCCGTAGAGGTCCTCGGGCCGCACGATCGGCGCGAACGGCAGGCCGCGCGCCTCGAAGAGCGCCGACAGCTCGGCGGCCGGGCGCGAGGCCAGCCGCGCACGCAGGTCCGCCAGCAGGCTCGGGCGCAGCCGCACGCGGTCGTTGTTGGTGCGCAGCGCCGGGTCGGCCTTCAGGTCGTCGAAGCCCAGGGCATCGCAGAAGCTCTGCCATTGCGCGTCGCTGACCGCGGCCAGGAAGATCTGCTCGCCGTCCTTCACGGTGAACACGTCGTACAGCGCCCAGGCCGAGATGCGATCGGGCATCGGCGCCGCGGCCTGGCCCGTGATCGCGTACTGCAGCATGTGCTGGCCGACCAGGAACACGTTGTTCTCGAACAGCGCCGAATGCACCTCCTGCCCCTCTCCGGTCTGGCCGCGCTGCATCAGCGCGGCCATCGCGCCGATGGCGCCGAACATGCCGCCCATGATGTCGTTGACGCTGGTGCCCGCGCGCAGCGGGTCGCCGGGCCGGCCGGTCATGTAGGCCAGCCCGCCCATCATCTGCACCACCTCGTCGAGCGCGGTGCGGTGCTCGTAGGGGCCGGGCAGGAAGCCCGTGTGGTTGACGTACACCAGCCGCGGGTTGAGCCGGCGCAGCGCGGCGTAGTCGAGGCCGTACTTCCCCATGGTGCCGGGCTTGAAGTTCTGCGCCACCACGTCGGCGCCGGCGCACAGGCGCAGCGCGGCCTCGAGCCCCTGCGGATGGCGCAGGTCGAGCGCGATGCTCTTCTTGTTGCGGTTGAACATCGGGAAGAAGCCCGCGCCGGCGCCCAGCAGGTGGCGCGTGCGGTCGCCCTCGATGGGCTCGACCTTGATGACCTCGGCGCCGAGGTCGGCCAGCACCATGCCGCAGGTCGGGCCCATCACCATGTGGGTGAACTCGACCACGCGGATGCCGGCCAGCGGCAGGCGCTTCTCTTCGAGGGCGCTCATGCCGCCACCTCTTCCTGCGCGAAGGTCTTCGGGAAGCCCGCGCGCCACAGCGTGCCCTGCAGCGTCTCGCCGTCCAGCCATTGCGCCACGCGCCCGCGCAGCGCGAGCAGCTGCCGCAGGTCGACGCCCGTGGCGACGCCCATGCTCTGCAGCATGAACAGCAGGTCCTCGGTGTCGACGTTGCCGCTGGCGCCCGGCGCGTGCGGGCAGCCGCCGATGCCGGCCAGGCAGGCATCGAAGCGCGCGATGCCGACCTCGAGCGCCGCATAGACGTTGGCCAGCCCCAGCCCGCGCGTGTCGTGGAAATGGCCGCACCACAGCCGCTCGCCCGCGATGGCCCGCGCGCGCTCGAACAGGCTGCGCACCATCGCCGGATCGGCATAGCCGACGGTGTCGGCCAGGCTCACGCGGTCGGCGCCCGCGTCGAGCAGCGCCTGCATCAGCCGCAGCACCTCCTCGGGCGCCACCGGGCCCTGCAGCGTGCAGCCGAAGGCGGTGCCCACGCCGCCCTCGATCAGCGTCCTCGAGCCCGCGGCATCGCGCGCGGCGCGGATGCGGCCGACCTCGGCCACCACCTCGTCGGGCGTCTTGCGCAGGTTGGCGAGGCTGTGCGCATGGCTGGCCGACAGCGGCACCACCAGCAGGTCGGCCTCGCCCTCGATGGCGCGTTCGGCGCCCTTCAGGTTGGGCACCAGCACCGAGGCGAACAGGCCCGGCAGGGTCTTCGCGAAGGCCAGCAGCTCGGCCGTGTCGGCCAGTTGCGGCAGCAGCCGCGCGGGCACGAAGGAGCCGACCTCGATCTCGCGCTGGCCGGCTGCATGGGCAGCGCGGATCCATTCGCGCTTGTGCGCGGTGGGCAGGGTGCGGGCGATGCTCTGCAGGCCGTCGCGCAGGCCCACTTCGCGCACGGTGGCGCGCGGCGGCAGGAAGGCGTGCGGGCGCGCCGGGGCGGAAGGTTCTGTCAAGGCGGTGTCTCCATGGGATGGGTGTCTGGAATCGGCTCGATTCTTAGACTTTCCGATTCGATGCAGAAGCTATATTTCGGAAGCCGATCCGTTCCGAATCGGAACACCACGAAAACCACGAAGCCGACGCCATGCGCGACCTCGACCTCACCACCCTGCGCCTGTTCGTCTCGGTCTGCGAGACCCGCAGCATCGCGCGCGCCGGCGCCCAGGCCAGCATCGTCGGCTCGGCCATCAGCAAGCGGCTGGCCCAACTCGAGGACACGCTGGGCACGCCGCTGTTCGTGCGGCGCCGCCGCGGCGTGGTGCCCACGGCCGCCGGCGAAACCCTGCTCGAGCATGCGCGCGCCATGCTCGGCAGCGTGAACCGCATCGAGCGCGACATGGCGGCCTATGCGGGCGGCATGCGCGGCCATGTGCGCATGCTGGCCTCGGCCTCGGTGATGGCCGAGTCGCTGGCCGAGGACGTGGCCGACTTCCTGCAGGACCCGGCGCACCGCAACATCCGCGTCGACATGGAGGAGCGCGTGAGCCCCGAGATCGTGCGCGGCATCCGCGAGGGCGTGGCCTCGATCGGCCTGTGCTGGGACGCGGCCGACCTCGAGGGCCTGCAGCGGCGCGACTACCGCAGCGACCACCTCGCGGTGGTGGCCCATCCCTCGCACCCGGTGGCGCGGATGCGCGAGGTGCGCTTCGAACAGCTGCTCGACCACGAGTTCGTCGGCATGCCCGCGCTCAGCGCGGTGCAGCTGCTGCTCGCGCGCGAGGCCACGGCCGCGGGCAAGCCGCTGGTGCACCGCGTGCTGGTGTCGAACTTCGACGCCGCGCTGCGCGTCGTGCGCGCCGGCCTCGCGATCAGCGTGGTGCCGGCCGAGGTGGCGCAGCCCTTCACCGCGGCCTACGGCCTGTGCCTGATGCCGCTGGCCGACCCGTGGGCGAAGCGCCGCTTCGCGATCTGCTTTCGCGACGAGGCCTCGCTCTCGCCCGCGGCACAGCTGCTGGTGGCGCACCTCGAGAAGCTGGCGCGGCGCGACTGATCCGCCCGATTCGACCGGATTGCGAAACGATCCTTTGCGCGGAAGCCGGTTTTTGTTTCGTTCGGCGCCATCCACACTGCGGGCTTCACCTGTCACACCCTCATCCGCAGAAAGAATCGCCATGTTCCGCCGCAGCTTCCTCGCCGCCACCGCGCTCGCCGCCTTCTCCACCCTCGGTCTCGCCGCATCCGCCGCCCCCCTGACGCTCGAGGTCTACAACCCGGGCGCGGCCTCGCTGTTTCCCGTCTCCTCGAGCATCGTCTCGGGCGAAAAGGAAGCCGTGCTGATCGACGCCCAGTTCCAGCGCAACGACGCCCAGGCGCTGGTGAAGAAGATCCAGGCCGGCGGCCGCAGGCTCGCCACCGTCTACATCAGCCACAGCGACCCCGACTACTACTTCGGCCTCGACGTGATCCATGCCGCCTTCCCCGACGCGAAGATCGTCGCCACGCCGCAGACCGTGGCCGCGATCCAGGCCTCGAAGGACGGCAAGCTGGCCCACTGGGGTCCGATCCTCAAGGACAACGCGCCGCAGTCGCTGGTGGTGCCCGAGCCGCTCGCGGGCGACACGATCGAGCTCGAGGGCCGCAAGATCCAGGTCGTCGGCCCCACGCCCGCGCGCACCGTCGCGTGGATTCCCTCGCTCAGGACCGTGGTCGGCGGCGTGCCGGTATCGGCCAACATCCACCTCTGGGTGGCCGACACGCAGACACCCGAGTCGCGCCGCGACTGGCGCCGCACGCTCGACCGCATCGCGGCGCTCAAGCCGAAGACCGTGGTGCCCGGCCACTACCTGCCGAACGCCGATGGCTCGGCGCCCTCCACGCTCGCCTCGGTGAACTTCACGCGCGCCTACCTGCAGGCCTTCGAGACCGAGGCCGCGAAGGCCAGGGACTCGGCCGCGCTGATCGCCGCGATGAAGAAGCGCTACCCCAAGCTGGAGGACGCCTCCTCGCTCGAACTGAGCGCGAAGGTCATCAAGGGAGAGATGAAATGGCCGCAATGAACGAAGCCACCACCCTGCATTGCATCTTCGATCCGCTGTGCGGCTGGTGCTATGCCGCCGCGCCGCTGGTCGAGGCCGCGCGCGAGGTGCCGGGCCTGCGGGTCGAACTGCATGGCGGCGGCATGATGACCGGCGCCAACCGCCGCGCCATCACGCCGCAGTGGCGCGACTACGTGCTGCCGCACGACCGCCGCATCGCCGAGCTCACGGGCCAGCCCTTCGGCGAGGCCTACTTCGAAGGCCTGCTGCGCGACGGCACGGCCGTGATGGACTCCGAGCCGCCGACCACCGCGATCCTCGCGGCCGAGTCGCTGCGCGCGGGTGGCGCGCTCGACATGGCCCATCGCGTGCAGCGCGCGCACTACGCCGAGGGCCGGCGCATCGCCGACGCCGACGTGCTGCAGGCGCTGGCCGCGGAACTGGGCTTCGACGGCGAGGCCTTCGCCGCGGCCTTCGCGCGGCTGTCGGGCGAAGCGACCGCGCAACACATCGAGGCCAGCCGCGCGCTGCTGCGCCGCGTCGGTGGCCAGGGCTTCCCGACCTTCGTGCTCGCGCGGCCCGATGGCGGCGCGAGCCGGGTCGACATCGGCCCGTGGCTGGGCCGGCCGGACGCGTGGAAGGCGCAGCTCGCGAGCTTCGCGGCGCCGGCGTCAACCTCGTCGGCAACGCCGGCCTGCGGCCCGGACGGCTGCGCGATCTGAGCGCTACGCGACCTGCTCCAGAAAGACCAGCCGGATCGGCTCCTCGAGCAGTTCGTCGAAGCGCTGCTCGAAGGCCTTGAAGTGCGGCGTGGCCAGATGCGCATCCAGCGCGGCCTGGTCCCGGAACGACTCGCGCATGTAGAAGCTGCCGGGTTCGTCGCGCAGTTCGAACAGCGTGTAGTCGAGGCAGCCGGGCTCCTGGCGCGTGGGTGGCACCAGCGCGCTCAATGCGGCGCGAAGGGATTCGCGCCGACCGGGCCGGGCTTTCAGGACGGCGATGCCGATGAGGGGGGTCGTGTTCATGGGGCGTGGAGGGTGTGACAGGGACCCCGCAGTGTGCGAGCAGGCCCGTGCATGAAAAAGCCCTCGCGCCCGGAAACTCTTTCAAGCGCCGCTTGAAGATCGGCCCGGCGCTAGCGCGTGCACTGGAAGCTCGCCGCCTGCGCCACATCGCCTCCCACGTAGCGCGGCCACAGCGGCCATTCGCACAGCGGGCGCGCGCGCACCGTCCTGAAGGGCGGCTGCACCTCCTGCTCGAGCAGTTGCAGGCCGGCGGGCGCGCGGCCGCGCTCGACCCAGTCGACCAGCACGCCGAGCATGTCGACGTTGGCCGGCGCGCCGCTGCCCACGTGGTCCACGCCGGGCGCGGTGTACAGCCGCATGAAGCGGTCCACCTCGGCGCGGCCCATGCGCGCGACCATCGACTCGTGGTAGCGGATGCCCGCGAACGGGCTCTGCGCATAGTCGGCCATGTGCTCGAGCATCAGCAGCTTGCCGCCGCGCGCGCTGAAGGCGCCGAGGTCGGGGTCGGTCGAATCCATCAGCCGCGAGACGGTGGCGATGCGCGCCGCATGGTCCTCGGCGCGGTAGTTGCGCACGTCGAGCGACGGATCGCGGGCATAGAAGTACTGCAGCGCGCCGCTGCCGTAGAACCACGCGATGCCGTTGCTCGGCTGCGGCGGCACGGTCGGCGCGGCACTGCCGGTCCACCAGGCGTTCCAGCCGCCCATCGAGGCGAAGGCCGGCGTGGCCTCGCCGCCGATGCCCCAGCCCGGGTACTCCGCGATGCCGTTGGCGAGTGGCACGGGCGAGCGCCACGGCGAACGCAGCGTGCGCACCGCCTGCACCTGCGCGTCGTTGAGGCAGTCGTCCCCGCGCGTGCCCGCCGCGCAGCGCAGGCTGGCCGGGTCGAAGCGCTGCAGGCAGGCCACCGGGTTCGACACGATGCGATCGGCCGTGCCGTCGGCGGCATCGCAGGCCGCGAGCACGGCCTCGTGCACCCGCTGCACCTGCGCGGGCCGCAGCCAGCCCTCGCCGAAGGTGGCGATGCCGTTGCGCGTGCCCGCATGCTGCAGCCCGGTCCAGTTGATGACCGGCACGCGGCTGAAGATGCCGTCGAAGTCGCGCGGATAGCGCTGCGCCATGGTCAGCGCCTCGCGCCCGCCCTCCGAGCTGCCCATGAAGTAGAGCTTGCGCGGCGCCTGTCCGTAGGCGCGCTGCATCAGCGCCACGGCCACGTCGCGCACCTTCTTGTACGAGGCATGCGCGAAGTTCTCGAGCGCCTCGTCGTTGAGCGCGAAGGCCTGCGGCGGCTGGCCGGCCACGTTCTGGTGGCCGGAGTCGGTGCCGTAGGTCACGTAGCCCTGCGCGAGCGGCGTGGGCTGGTCGAAGCGGGCCGCCGGCACCAGCGCCAGGCCGGTGATCAGCACGCCGTTGAACCCGCCGCCGCCGTACTGCAGGCTGCGGCCGTTCCAGGCCAGCGGCAGGTTGACCTGGAACCCGATCGGCGGCGCGGCGGCATCGAGCGGCGCGATGCGCCCGAGCAGCCGGCAATGCGCGGGCGTGGCCGGCGTGATGCGCGCCGCCGGACTCGGGCCGCGCTCGGCCACCGCCAGCGGCGCGGCGGCCACGAGGGTGGCGGTATCGATGGTCGCCATGCCGCTGGGCAGGCCGATCGCGCCGGGCGGCACCGGTGCCGCGAGGCGCGCGCAGGCCGCGGCGGGGTCGGGCCCGAGGCTCAGGCTTTGCGGCGCGGAAGGCCCGCCGGTGCCGCAGGCGGCGAGCAGGCCCGCGGCGATCGCCAGGGCCGACAGGCCGGCGGTTCGTCGCATCGTCGTGTTCCGGATCGCCATGGTCTTCTGTCTCCTTGTCTTTCCGGCCGATGCGTCGACCGCCTAGCGCGCCACGCCCAGCAAGCGATCGAGCACCTGCGGCTGCGCGCGCAGCGCGGCCGCGCTGTCGGCATGCACGATGGTCCCGTGGTCGAGCACCACGGCCTCGTCGGAGATCGCGAGGATCGCCTGCGGATGCTGCTCGACCACGATCGCGGCCAGGCCCTCGTCGCGCGTGATGCGGCGGATGGCGCGCAGCAGTTCCTCCACGATGATCGGCGCCAGGCCCTCGAGCGGCTCGTCGAGCAGCAGCAGCTTCGGGTTCAGCACCAGCGCGCGGCCCACGGCCAGCATCTGCTGCTCGCCGCCCGAGAGCTGGGTGCCGAGGTTGGTCTTGCGCTCGGCCAGGCGCGGGAACATCTCGTAGACGCGGCGCGGATTCCACGGCCCGGGCCGCTCCACGGCCGTGAGGTTCTCGTGCACGGTGAGCGACTTGAAGATGTTGCGCTCCTGCGGCACCCAGCCGATGCCGGCCGCCGCGCGCTGGTGCGGCGCGAGCCGGTGCAGCGCCTGTCCGCCGAGCGCGATGCTGCCGCCGTGCTGGCGCGTGGCGCCCGCCAGGGTGTTGATCAGCGTGGTCTTGCCGGTGCCGTTGCGGCCCAGCAGCGCGAGCGTGCGGCCCTCGCCGAGCGCGAAGGAAACGTCGTGCAGCACCACGGCCTCGCCGTAGCCGGCGCTCAGGTTCTCGATGCGCAGCAGCTCAGACATGGGCGGCCTCCGCGGTCTGGCCATGGCCGAGGTAGACCTCCTTGACCCGCGGGTCGTTGGCAATGGCCTCGGGATCGCCCTCGGTCAGCAGGGTGCCGTTGACCAGCACCGTCATGCGGTCGGCGAAGCTGAACACCAGGTCCATGTCGTGCTCGATCAGCAGCACCGACACGTCGGCCGGCAGCGCGGCCACGGTCTGCAGCAGCTCCTCGCGCTCGCCCGCGGGTACGCCGGCCACGGGTTCGTCGAGCAGCAGCACGCGCGGCTCGCAGGCCAGCGCGATCGCGATCTCGAGCAGCCGGCGCTTGCCGTAGGCCAGGTGCTTGGTCTGCTGGTGCGCCACATCGGCCAGGTGGAACTGCTCGAGCAACTGCCCCGTGCGCTCGGCCACCGCCCTGGTCGCGCCGAGCGGGCGCCACCATTGCGCGCCGATGCCCTGGTGCTGCGACACGACCAGCGCCAGCGTCTCGAGCGGCGTCATCGAGTCGAACAGCTGGTTGATCTGGAAGGTGCGCACCAGCCCGCGTGCCACGCGCTTGTGCGGCGCGAGGCGCGTGATGTCCTCCCCGAGCAGCGTGATGCGGCCCTCGGAGGGCGTGAGCACGCCCGTGAGCTGGTTGATCAGCGTGGTCTTGCCGGCGCCGTTCGGGCCGATCAGCGCATGGCGCGCGCCGCGCCGGAGTTCCATCGAGACGTTGTTGGTCGCGGTGATGCCGCCGAAGCGCATCACCAGGCCATGGGTGGAAAGCACGGTGTCGGTCATGCCGCACCGCCCTTCTTGCCGGCACCGAACCAGGTCCAGGGCTTGAGCAGACGATCGCGGCCCACGAGCACCAGCAGCACCAGGATCAGGCCGATCCAGAACATCCAGTACTGCGGCGTCACCGACGACAGCCAGGTCTGCAGCAGCTTGAAGACGATGGCGCCCGCGACGCCGCCGTAGAGCCAGCCCACGCCGCCGATCACCAGCATCAGCAGCACGTCGGCCGAGCGGTCGAAGGCCAGCACGTCGAGCGAGGCGAAGCCGGTGGTCTGCGCGAGCAGCGCGCCCGCGGCGCCGGCCACGCCGGCCGCCACGGTGTAGATCACGGCCAGCCGCGACACCACCGGGATGCCGATCGCCATGGCGCGCAGCCGGTTGTCGCGGATCGCCTTGAGCGTGGCGCCGAAGGGCGAATGCACGAGCCGGCGCATGACAAGGAACAGCACCAGCATCACGGCCAGCGAATACCAGGCGGCCGTGCGGCCGTAGAGATCGAACTCGAACAGGCCGAGCACCGGCCCCATCACCACGCCCTGCAGGCCGTCGGCACCGCCGGTCAGCCAGTCGAGCTTGTTGGCGAGCTCGAGCAGCAGGAGCGCGGTGCCGAGCGTGACCATCAGCCGCGTGAGGTCGCTGCCGCGCAGGATGGTGACGCTGGCCACCAGCCCGAGCAGCGCCGACAGCACGATGGCGAACAGCAGGCCCACGGTCGGGTCGGGCATCACCAGCTTGGCGAACAGCGCCGCGGCATAGGCGCCGAAGCCGAAGAAGGCCGCATGGCCCAGCGAGACGATGCCGGTGTAGCCGAGGATCAGGTCGAGCGACATCGCGAACAGCGCGACGATGGCGATCTCGTTGACCAGCAGCGAGTGCGAGGGCGTGATCAGCGGCAGCGCGAAGGCCACGGCCCACACGACGAACTCGACCGGGTGCCAGCGCGCCTTGCGCAGCAGCGGCGACTGGAAGTCGGAAGGCGCATCCATCAGCGGCCCCCCTTGCGCGTGAACAGGCCCTGCGGCCGCCACATCAGGATCAGGATCATCAGCAGGTAGACGGTGAAGGCGCCCATCTTCGGAATGAAGTACTTGCCGGCCACGTCGGCGATGCCCAGCAGCAGCGCGGCCGCGAGCGGCCCGGTGATCGAGGAGGTGCCGCCGACCGAGACCACGATCAGGAAATAGATCATGTACTTGAGCGGGAAGGTCGGATCGAGGCCGAGGATCTCGGCACCGAGCGCGCCACCCAGCCCCGCGAGCCCCGAGCCGACCGCGAAGGTCAGCAGGAACACCACGTTGACGTTGATGCCCAGGCCCGCGGCCACGCGCGGGTCGTCGACCGCGGCGCGCAGCCGGCTGCCGAAGCGGGTCTTCGAGAGGATCAGCTGCAGCACCACGGTGAGCACCGCGCAGACCGCGATGATGAACAGCCGGTAGTGGCCCATGCCCAGCATCAGCGCGCCGTCGCCGAGCTCGGTGCGCCCGCGCAGCCATTCGGGCAGCTGCACGTTCTGCTGCGAGGAGCCCACGAAGTAGTCGATGGCCGCCACCGCCATGAAGGCCAGCCCGATCGAGAACAGCACCTGGTCGAGGTGCGGCTTGCCGTACATGGGCCGGTAGAGCGTGCGCTCGAGCAGCGCGCCGGCCAGCGCCACGACCACGAAGGCCAGCGGCAGGCACAGCATGAACGGCACGCCGAACTTCTGCATCGCGAACACGGTGAGATAACCGCCCGCCATCGCGAAGGCGCCGTGCGCGAGGTTGATGAAGTTCATCAGCCCCAGCGTCACGGCCAGCCCCACGGCGAGCACGAACAGCAGCATGCCGTAGGCGATGCCGTCGAAAAGAATGGTGAGCATGTGCGCTTGTTCGCGGCTGCCGAATGCGGGCTGACCGGACGCGAAGGACGCGAAAACTACGCGAAGGACGCGAAAGAATTCAAATGAAGTTTCTTTCGCGTCCTTCGCGCAACCTTCGCGTCCTCTGCGTCCGGCTGCCCGATCCCGTGTTTACTTTGCCTTGCCCGGGTCCTTGACGCCCTTGATGACGTCGAACTCGACGTTGTAGAGCTGCCCGTCCTTCTTCTCGACCTTGCGCAGGTACACGTCCTGCACCACGTCGCGGGTCTGGGCGTCGATCAGCACCTGGCCGCGCGGGCTCTCGAAGACCTGGCCCTTCATGCCGGCCAAGAGCGCCTCGCCGCCGCCCTGGCCCTTGCTGGTCCTGAGCGCCTCGTAGATCACGCGCATGCCGTCGTAGCCGCCCACGGCCATGAAGTTGGGGCGCAGCTTGGGGTTGGCCTTCTCGAAGGCCTCGACGAACTTCTTGTTCGCGGCCGAGGGATGGGCGGCCGAGTAGTGGTGCGAGGTGACCACGCCGAGCGCGCCGTCGCCCATGTCGTTGAGCTGGTCGTCATCGGTCACGTCGCCGGTGGCGATCAGCTTGATGCCGGCCTTGTCCATGCCGCGCTCGAGGAACTGCTTCATCACGGCCGCGCCCGCGCCCGAGGGCACGAAGACGAACAGCGCGTCGGGCTTGGCGTCGCGCACCTTCTGCAGGAAGGGGGCGAAGTCGGGATTGCGCAGCGGCACGCGCAGCTTGTCGATCACCTTGCCGCCGTTGAGCGCGAAGCGCTCGCTGAAGAACTTCTCGGCGTCGTTGCCGGGGCCGTAGTCGCTGACCAGCGTGACCACCGTCTTGATGCCGTTCTTCGGCGCCCAGTCGCCCATCGGCACCGACACCTGCGGCAGCGTGAAGCCGCTGCGCACGATGAAGGGCGAGGCCTCGGTGATGCTCGAGGTGGCCGCGGCCATCACGACCTGCGGCGTCTTCGACTGGGTGGCGATCGGCGCCACCGCGAGCGCCAGCGGCGTCAGGCCGAAGCCCGCGAGCACGTTGACCTTGTCGTTCACCACCAGCTCCTGCGCCAGGCGCTTGGTGACGTCGGGCAGGCCGGTGTCGTCCTTGACGATCAGTTCGATCTTCCTGCCGGCCACGGTGTCGCCGTTCTGCGCCATGTACAGGCGCGCGGCGGCCTCGATCTGGCGGCCGGTCGACGCCGACTGGCCGGTCATCGGCAGGATCAGGCCGATCTTGAACTTGTTGTCCTGGGCCTGGACGGCCGTCACGGACAGCGCGCCGGAAAGCGCGAGCGCGGCGAGGCTCGCGGACTGGATGAGTTGACGCCTTTGCATGAGTTCTCCTTTGGGGGCGACGAGCGGAATCGGCCTATTTTTCAACACTTTGCAACATTCCTTGTCGCGGGCCTTCACCTAGGCGCGGGCCCGCGCGGCGCTTTGTTGCGCGATAGACAAATGAACTGCGCGATGATCGCGCAACAGGGTGGATCGGTGCCGGTCAGGCGTCCGCGCGGTACGCGGAATCGAGCGTGAGCGTACCCACCGCGCGCGACACGCAGGCACAGATGCGGGTGGTGGCCCGCTTCTCGTGCGCGCTGAGGAACACGTCGCGGTGGTCGATCTCGCCGTCCACGGCCAGCACGTCCATCGCGCACAGACCGCATTCGCCACGCCGGCAGTCCCACAGGGTCTGCACGCCGGCCGCGTCGAGCGCATCGAGCAGCGAGCAGTCGGCCGGCACGGTGATCGCGAGGTCGTGCCGCGGCACGCGCACGGTGAAGGCCTGCGCGGCCAGCCGGCCGCTGCTGCCGAAGGTCTCGAAGCGCAGGTCGGCCGCGGCGCGGCCGGCCGCCGCCCAGGCGCGCTGCACGGCCTCGAGCATGGGTGCCGGGCCGCAGGTGTAGAGCTGGCCGCCCGCGGGCAGCGCGGCGATGGCGGCCGCGAGGTCGATGGCCGCGGCGCCTTCGTGCGTCTGCAACGCCGTCTCGCCGAGCGTCGCGCGCAGTTCGTCGAGGTAGGCGAATTCGCCCGCGTGGCGCGCGCCGTAGTGCATGGCCAGCGGCACGCCGCTGCGCCGCGCATGCGCGCTCAACCGTTGCGCCATGCCCACCAGCGGCGTGATGCCGATGCCGCCCGCCACCAGCAGGTAGCCCGGCGCCGACAGGTCGAGCGCGAAATGGTTCTGCGGCGCGCTGACCTGCAGCCGGTCGCCCACGGCCAGCCGCCACATCGCGAGCGAGCCGCCACGGCCGTCGTCGAGCCGCTTGACGGCGATGCGCCAGCCGCCCTGCTCGCCCTGTCCCACGAGCGAATACGAGCGCGTCTGCGACTGGCCCTGCGCGTTCGTCACCTGCACCTGCAGATGGGCGCCGGGCTCGTGGCCGCCGGCGGTGCCCGCCTCGGGCCGCAGCTCGAATTCGCGCACGGTGGGCGTGAGGTCGCGCAGCGCCACCACCTGCGCCTGCATCCATTGGAGATCGCTTTTCATCGGGGAACCAGGATCGGAAAAAGAAGGAAGCCGCTCAGCCGCGGCGGCGGATCAGTTGCACGCCGGGCAGCGGACGCTGCTGCTCGGTGGGCGCGCCGTGCAGCGCCTCGCGCAGGTTGCGCCGCGCGATGCGGCTGTGCTCGCGCATCAGCGCCTCGGCGCGCGAGCCCTCGCCGGACTCGATGGCATCGAGCACCTGCACGTGCTGGTCCTGCGCGATCACCAGCATGTCGCGCGCGGCCGGCGAATTGGCCTGCACGATCACGAAGCCCGAGGGCGAGGCGAACGGCAGGTTGATCACGCGCTCGAGCTGCTGCGCGATGACCGGGCTGCCGGCCATCTCGCACAGCAGCGCATGGAAGCGCTCGTTGTGCGTCACGTAGCGCGAGAAGGCGGCGTCATCGAGCGCGGGCTCGCGCAGCAGCTCGTCGATGCGCTGCAGGCAGCCGCGCGCCTCGCGCAGCACCACCGGCGCCGCGCCGCGTTCGGCCGCGAGCCGCGCGACCAGGCCCTCGAGCGTGCCGCGCAGCTCGATCGCATCGGCCACGTCGCGTTCGGAAAAAGTGCGCACCGCATAGCCGCCGTTGGGCAGGGCCTCCAGCAGGCCTTCCTGCTCGAGCCGCATCAGCGCGGTGCGCACCGGCGTGCGTGACACGCCGAGTTGCTCGGAGATCGCGACCTCGGCGATGCGCGCGCCGCCCGGCAGCTCGCCGGCCAGGATCATCTCGCGCAGCCGCAGCTGCGCCTTCACGGCCTGCGAGGCGCCGCTGTCGCCGGGCTCGCCGGCGCTGCTGCTGGCGGCGACCTTCATGCGGCCTGCCGCCGGTCGACGCGGATCGGGATCGCGGCGCGCGCGGGCCGCTCCTTGTCGACCATGCGGTCGATCAGTCGCCGCGCCCACATCGAGCCGGCGTCGATGTTGAGGTTGTAGAAGCGGTGGTCGGGATGCTCGTCGATCGCCTTCTGCTGCGCCTCGAGCACCAGCTCGTCCTCGCGGAAGATGCCCGAGACGCCCTCGCGCAGCTCGTGCGTGAGGCGCTGCTCGCCCAGGCAGTAGTTGCGCGCGAAGGCCCAGAAGTAGAGGCAGGTCTTGTCGGTCTCGGGCGTGATGGTGTTGAGCACGTAGCCGTTGACGCCCTTGCCGCGGTCGCCCGGGTTGCCGTTCTTCGGCACCGCGCCGCTGCCGGCCTCGGCCACGCCGACGTCGATGTTGACGGTGCACGGCGCCTCGAAGCGGATGATCTGCCAGCGGTCGACCTTGCCCGCGTAGCCGCGCGCATGGCGGATCTGGCCACCCCAGAACGGCGGCGCCTCGATGTTCTCCATCCAGCGCGTGACGGTGGCCGAGCGGTCGCCATGGGTGGCGACGAAGGGCGCCTCGGCCACCTCGCGGTTGCCGATCGAGGAGCCGTGCACGAAGGTCTCGTGCGTCAGGTCCATGAGGTTGTCGACCACCAGCCGGTAGTCGCAGTTCACGCGGATCATCTTGCCGTCGCCGGCCCAGGCCGGGTCGTCGTTCCAGTGCATGTCGGGCACCAGCGCGGGGTCGGCCAGCGCCGGGTCGCCGGGCCAGATCCAGATGAAGCGATGCTTCTCGGCCACCGGGAAGCTGCGCACGCAGGCGGAAGGGTTGAGCGTTTCCTGGCTCGGCATGTGGGTGCAGCGGCCCTGGCTGTTGTAGACCAGGCCGTGGTAGCCGCAGACCAGCTCGTCGCCCTCGAGCCGCCCCATCGACAGCGGCAGCAGCCGGTGCCAGCAGGCGTCCTCGAGCGCGGCCACCTGCCCGTCGGTGCGGCGGAACAGCACCAGCTTCTGGTTGCAGACCGTGCGCGGCAGCAGCGCATGCCGCACCTCCACGTCGTAGGCGGCGGCATACCAGGCGTTGAGCGGGAAATGGGGCGATCGCGTGTCCATGGATACTCAATGTATACAGAAACACGAGAATTTCCAGCCAATTACGCCGAATCAAGGGAAAACACTGATCTCCCTGTACACATCAACGTCGCCACACAAGGCGATACGATGTTCCGTTCCACCTCTTTCGTTCAGACAAGCCGGAGTTCCATCGTCATGTCACAGCACGCCACCCTGCCCGCCCGCTACGACCACGTGGGCAGCTTCCTGCGTCCCCAATACCTGCTCGAAGCCCGCGAGCAGAAGGCCAAGGGCGAGATCACGCCCGAGCAACTGCGCACGGTCGAGGACAAGGCCATCGCAGAGATCGTCAAGTTCCAGGAAGACATCGGCCTCAAGAGCATCACCGACGGCGAATTCCGCCGCACCTACTTCCACATCGACTTCCTCGACCAGCTCGGCGGCGTGAAGACCGACATCCCGGTCACGATCCGCAAGCCCGACGGCAGCGAGGAACTGGCACCGCCCGCGATGCGCGTCATCGACAAGGTGCGCCACGTCAAGAACATCCAGCTCGCCGACTTCGAGTACCTCAAGAGCCAGGTCTCGGCCGGCCGCACGCCCAAGGTCACGATCCCCTCGCCGACCATGCTGCACTTCCGAGGCGGCCGCGCGGGCATCAGCAAGGAGGCCTACCCCGAGCTCGACCCCGCGTTCTACGACGACGTGGCCCAGGCCTATGGCGACGAGCTGCGCTCGCTGGCCGCGGCCGGCTGCACCTACGTGCAGATGGACGACACCAACCTCGCCTACCTCTGCGACGAGCACATGCGCGAGGCGGCCCGCAAGCGCGGCGACGACCCGAACGAGCTGCCGCACCGCTACGCCGCCTTCATCAACAAGGTGGTGGCGCAGAAGCCGCCGGGCATGCTGCTGGCCATGCACCTGTGCCGCGGCAACTTCAAGAGCACCCATGCCGCGGCCGGCAACTACGAGCCGGTGGCCGAGGCGCTGCTCAAGGAGATGGACCTCGACGCCTACTTCATGGAGTACGACGACGCGCGCTCGGGCGACTTCAAGCCGCTGCGCTTCCTGCCCAAGGGCAAGACCGTGGTGCTGGGCCTGGTGACCACCAAGTTCGGCCAGATGGAGGACAAGGACGAGCTCAAGCGCCGCATCGAGAACGCCGCCATGTACGCGCCGCTCGAGCAGCTCGCGCTGTCGCCGCAGTGCGGTTTCTCGAGCACGGTGCACGGCAACAACATCGCGGTCGAGGCGCAGCGCGCCAAGCTGCGGCTGGTGGTCGAGACCGCGCAGGAGGTCTGGGGATCGACCTGAGCCGCGCTTTCTGCTGAACTCGGGGCCATGACGACCCACATCTTCTCCGGCCCCCTCAGCATGTTCGGCGCCAAGGTGCAGATCGCGGCGCTCGAGAAGGGCATCGCCTTCGAGCTCGTGATGGTGCCCTTCGACCGCGACGACAACTACAGTCCCAAGCACCCCGAGGTGCTGCGCATCAACCCCAAGGGCCAGGTGCCGGTGCTGATCGACGACGCGGTCGAGCTGTTCGACTCGACCCAGATCTTCGAGTACCTCGAGGACCGGCATCCACGGCCCGCGCTGTGGCCCGCCGAAGCGGCCGCGCGGGCCCGCGCGCGCCAGCTCGAGCACCGTTCCGACGAGGTCTTCTTCCCGCAGGTAGTGAAGCTCTTCGGCCTGCAGGAGGCGATGCAGAGCCCGCCCGCGGTGGAGGCCTGCGCCGCCTGCGCGCGCTTCTACGGCCAGCTCGACACCCTGCTGGCCGACGGCCGCGCGTTCCTGGCCGGCGACTACGGCTATGCCGATATCGCCTTCTACATGGCCCATGTGTTCGCCGACCGCAAGGGCGCGGGCATGACCGCCGAGACGCCGCGGCTCGTGGCCTGGCGCGACCGCGTCGGCGAGCGGCCCGCGGTACGCGCGGTGGTCGACCCGATGATGGACTTCCTGGCCTCGCAGGGCCGCGGCGTTCCGGCCTTCCTTCGGCGCTGAGGGGGCAAGCACGGCGGCGCGCGGCCGCCTCAGGCATCATCGGCCCATGCCGAAAAACGGGTTCGACTGGCTTCCCTCTCCGTCCCAGCATTTCCTCGTCGTCACCTTCGCGCTGCTGGTCTACGTGCTGACCACCCGCGCACGCCGCGAGCAGCGCGCGCCCACCACCGCCATCGCGTGGGTCATGGGCCTGGTGCTGCTGCCCTACCTGATCCTGCCGATGTACCTGCTGTTCGGCCAGCGCAAGCTGCGCCCCGCGGGCTCGGCGCGGCCGCCGCGCTCGGCGCCGGCCGGCCACTGGGCCGCCGACCTGATCGAGAGCTTCGGGCTGGCGCCGCCCGGGCGCAGCGCGATCCGGCTGCATGCCGACGGCGAGCATGCGCGGCTCGCGCTGTTCGAGGTGATCGACGGCGCGCGCGAACGGCTCGACGTCTGCACCTTCATCATCGGCAACGACGCGCTCGGCCGCTCGGTGATCGAGCGGCTCGCGCAGCGCGCGCGCGAAGGCGTCAAGGTGCGGGTGCTGCTCGACGGCTTCGGCGCGCTCACGCTGCCGCGCCACCACTTCGATCCGCTGCGCGCGGCCGGCGGCGAGGTGGCGGTGTTCCGGCCCTTCTTCAGCCTGCGTCGCATCGGGCCGCGCAACCTGCGCAACCACCGCAAGTTCACCATCGCCGACGACGGCTGGCTCTGGTCGGGCGGGCGCAACCTCGCCTGCGAGTACTTCAACGGCGACGCCGCCCATCCCGAGGCCTGGCGCGATCTCTCGTTCGACCTGCGCGGCAGCGTGGCGGCCGCCGCGGCGCGCCAGTTCGACCACGACTGGGCCTCGGTGCGCAGCCGCAAGCCGCGCGCGATCACGGCCGAGGACGTGCCCGAGGGCCCCGGTGCCGCGCTGGCGCAGTTCCTGCCGAGCGGCCCCGACCAGACCGAGGACACCGCGCATGCGCTGCTGATCGACGCCTGCTTTCGCGCCGAGCACCGGCTGCTCGCGATCACGCCCTACTTCGTGCCCGGCGACGGCCTGCGCGACGCGCTGCGGCTGGCCGCGCGGCGCGGCGTGCAGGTCACGATCGCGATCCCCGCGCAGTCGAACCACCGGCTGGCCGACTTCGTGCGCACGCGCGCCATGCGCGACCTGGCGCGCGCGGGCGTGAGCTTCCGCATGCTGCCGTTCATGGCCCATGCCAAGGCGGTGGTGGTCGACGACCAGCTCGCGATGTGCGGCTCGATCAACCTCGACCTGCGCAGCCTGCTGCTGAACCACGAGGCCAATGTCGTGTTCTACGGCACGCACGAGATCGAATGGCTGGCCGAGTGGATCGAGACCACGGCCTCGGCCGGCGAGGCCTACCGCGCGCGGCGCCCGGGCCTGTTGCGCGACGTGGCCGAGGGATTGCTGCTCACCGTCGCCTTCCAGCTTTGACGGGCGCGGCGGCCTGCTGGCCGCCCGCCTCCCGCGCCACCGCGTCGAGGCCCGCGAGCACGTAGCGCATCAGGTCGTCGACCAGCGCCCCGGTGTCGCGCACCGCGGGCAGCACGCGCTGGCCCAGCTCCTTGGGCGCGACCATCATCACGATGCACGGCAGCACCGTGAACATCACGCCGCGCTGCACCGAGGGGTGGTCGTCGGCCAGGCCCATGATCTCGCCGATCAGCCCGCGCACCACCTTGGCCTTGGGCAGCACCGCCTTCTGGATCAGCACCGGCATCGCGCTCGAGGGCGACAGCGCCTCGCGCAGCATCACGCGAAAGCCCCAGGGCGCCTGCGGCTGGTGGCCCATCTCGACCAGGTGGCCGAGCAAGGCGCGCAGCCGCTCGCGCGGATCGGCGCCGCTGCTCGCCTGGGCCACCAGTTCGTCCAGGCTGACGATCTGGCGGTGCGCCTCGACCAGCACCGCCTCGTAGAGGCCGTCGCGGCCGCCGAAGTGGTAGTTGACCGCCGCCATGTTGGTGCCGGCGCGGGTGCAGATCTCCTTGCTGGTGCTGGCCGCGAAGCCGCGCTCGGCGAACAGCCGGCCCGCGGTCTCGAGGATGTGGGCGCGGGTCGCATTGCCGTCGGTGCGCGGCGCGCGCGCGGCCGGTTCGGCCTCGGCGGCGGGCGGTGCGGAGGAGGCGGTCGGACGAGGGGAACGGGAGCGGCTGGCCATGGCGCGAGCCTACCCCAACTTCCGGCCTACTTCAAATTCAAATTTGAATTTGATACGATCCGGATGCTCCTTCCGCTTCCGCCCCAAAAAGCCATGACCAAGAAACCCCTGATCGCCCTCGCCGTCGTCGTGCTGGCCGCCGCGGCCGTCGCCGCCTGGCACTACGGCCGCCCGGCCGCGCCTTCCGACCGCATCGTGCTCTACGGCAACGTCGACCTGCGGCAGGTGTCGCTGGCCTTCAGCGGCAGCGAGCGCGTGGCCGAGCTCGCGGTGCGCGAGGGCGACCGGGTGCGCGCCGGCCAGGTCATCGGCCGGCTCGACACGCGCACCCTGGCGCTGCGCGTGGCGCAGTCGCGGGCGCGCATCGGCGTGCAGGAACAGGCGCTGCTGCGGCTGAAGACCGGCAGCCGGCCCGAGGAGATCGCGCAGGCCGAGGCCCAGGTGAGCGCCGCCCAGGCCGATGCCGAGCTCGCCGCGCAGCAGCTCGCGCGGCTGCAGGCCATCGGCCAGTCGACCGCGGGCCGCGCGGTGAGCCAGCAGGACCTCGAGAGCGCGCAGGCGCGGCGCAAGGTCGCGCAGGCCCAGCTCGACAACGCGCGCAAGGCACGGCAACTGGTGGTGAGCGGGCCGCGCAAGGAGGACATAGCCCAGGCCCAGGCCCAGCTCGAGGCGGCGCGCGCCGAGCTCGCGCTGATGCAGCACGAACTCGAGGAGGCCGAGCTCAAGGCGCCGATCGACGCCGTGGTGCGCGCGCGGCTGCTCGAGCCCGGCGACATGGCCTCGCCGCAGCGCCCGGCCTTCACGCTCGCGATCACCGATCCCAAGTGGGTGCGGGCCTACGTCGCCGAGCCCGACCTCGGCCGCATCCAGGCCGGACAGGAGGCCAGCGTGACCACCGACAGCCAGCCCGACCATGCGATCGCGGGCAAGGTGGGCTACATCGCCTCGGTGGCGGAGTTCACGCCCAAGACCGTGCAGACCGAGGAGCTGCGCAGCAGCCTGGTCTACGAAATCCGCGTGATGGTCGACGACAGGGAGGACCGGCTGCGGCTGGGCATGCCGGCCACGGTGACGCTGCGGCTCGCATCCTCCGGAACGGCCGGCAAGTGAACGCGCCCGCCGTCCTCGCGCGCGGCCTGCACAAGCGCTTCGTCGTCAAGCCCGCGAAGAAGACCGTGCACGCGCTCGACGACATCGCGCTCGAGGTGCCGCCCGGCACGCTGACCGCGCTGGTCGGCCCCGACGGCGCCGGCAAGACCACGCTGCTGCGGCTGATGGCCGGCCTGCTGCGCGTCGATGCCGGCGAGTTGCGCGTGCTCGGCATCGACGTGGCCGCCGATCCGCAGGCGGTGCAGGACCGCATCAGCTACATGCCGCAGCGCTTCGGCCTCTACGACGACCTCAGCGTGCAGGAGAACCTCGACCTCTATGCCGACCTGCACGGCGTGCCGCGCAACGAGCGGCGCGAACGCTACGGCCGGCTGATGGAGATGACCGACCTCGGCCGCTTCACCGACCGGCCCGCGGGCAAGCTCTCGGGCGGCATGAAGCAGAAGCTCGGGCTGGCCTGCACGCTGGTGCGTTCGCCCGAGCTGCTGCTGCTCGACGAGCCCACGGTGGGCGTCGATCCGCTGTCACGGCGCGAGCTGTGGCAGATCGTGCAGCAGCTGGTGGACGACGAGCAGCTCTCGGTCATCGTGAGTACCGCCTACCTCGACGAGGCCGAGCGCTGCGCGCGCGTGTTCGTGCTGCGCGAGGGACGGCTCGTGGCGCAGGGCGCGCCCGAGGAGATCCGCGACCGCGCGCAGGGCCTGTGCTTCGTGGCCGCGCCGCCGGCCGGCGAGCCGCCGCGGCGGCTGCAGGCGCGGCTGCTCGATGCGCGCGCCGAGATCGTGGACGCGGTGCCGCAGGGCGGCGAGGTGCGCTTCGTGCGGCGCGACGACGCGGACGAGGCAGGCATCGGCAAACTGCTCGATGGCGCGGCCGCCGAGCCCGTGGCACCGCGGCTCGAGGACGGTTTCATGACGCTGCTGCGCACGCAGGAAGAGCCGGCGCCGAAGCCCGCCGAGCCGATCGCGCGGCAGCCGGTGCCCTCCTCCTCCACGCCCGGCGACACCGTCATCGAGGTCAAGGACCTGGTACGCCGCTTCGGCGACTTCACCGCCGTCGCCAGCACCAGCTTCAGCGTGCGCCGCGGCGAGATCTTCGGCCTGCTGGGCCCCAACGGCGCGGGCAAGACCACCACCTTCCGCATGCTCTGCGGCCTGCTGCCGGCCAGCGGCGGCCAGCTGCGCGTGGCCGGCGTCGACCTGCGCCATGCGCGCGCGCAGGCACGCCGGCGCATCGGCTACGTCTCGCAGAAGTTCGCGCTCTACGGCAACCTCAGCGTGCGCGAGAACCTCGAGTTCTTCGGCGGCGCCTACGGCCTGCGCGGGGCGCGACTGCGCGAGCGCATGGACGCGGTGCTGCGCCAGTTCGACCTGGCGCGCGAGATCGACGCGCCCAGCGGCCAGCTGCCCGGCGGCTACCGCCAGCGCCTGGCGATGGCCACCGGCCTGCTGCACGAGCCCGAGATCCTGTTCCTCGACGAGCCCACCAGCGGCGCCGACCCGCTCGCGCGGCGCGAGTTCTGGCGCCGCATCACCGCACTGGCCGAGGCCGGCACCACGGTCGTGATCACCACCCACTTCATGGAAGAGGCCGAGTACTGCGACCGCATCGTGATCCAGGACGCGGGCCGGCTGCTGGCCATCGGCACGCCGCGCGAGGTGCGCGCGCAGGCGCTGGGAGACACACACGGCGAGCACGATGCGCGCCGCATCGACATGGAGCAGGCCTTCATCGGCATCGTCGAGAAGGCGCGGAAGGAGAAAGCATGAGCGGCTTCTGGTCCCGCCTGGTCTCGCTCACGCGCAAGGAGTTCCGCCAGCTGCTGCGCGACCGCAGCAACCTCGCGATCGGCATCCTGCTGCCGATGGTGCTGATCCTGATCTTCGGCTACGGCATGTCGCTCGACGTCAAGCATGCGCCGGTGGCGATCGTGTTCGAGGACGCCTCGCCCGGCGCGCCCGAGGCGATGGCCGGGCTGCAGCTCTCGCCCACGCTCGCGCCGATCCCGCTGGCCTCGATGCACGAGGCCGAGCAGTTGATGCGCGAGCGCCGCATCGACGCCATCGTGCGCGTGCCCTCGGACTTCTCGCGCGCGCTCGCGGCCGGCCAGGCGCGCGTGCAGGTGATCGTGCATGGCGCCGACGCGGGCCGCGCGACCATCGTGCTGCAGTACCTCAACGCGGCCATCGGCCAGTCGGCGCTGCGCCAGGCCGACCGCGGTGGCAACGCCAGCGCCGCGCCCGCCATCGGCAGCGTGACGCTAGAGCAGCGCATGTGGTTCAACGCCGCCAACACCAGCACCTGGTACCTGGTGCCGGGGCTGATCGTGCTGATCATGACGCTGGTCGGCGCCTTCCTCACCGCGCTGGTGATGGCGCGCGAATGGGAGCGCGGCACGCTCGAGGCGCTGTTCGTCACGCCGGTGCGGCCGGTCGAGATCCTGCTGGCGAAGATCGTTCCCTACTTCGCGGTCGGCATGCTGGGGCTGGCGCTGTGCCTGCTGGCCGCGCGCTTCCTGTTCGCGGTGCCGATGTACGGCTCGCTGGTCGTGGTGGTGCTGAGCTCGATGCTCTACCTGGTCGTGGCGGTGAGCCTGGGCCTGGTGATCTCCTCGGTCACGCGCAACCAGTTCCTCGCCAGCCAGGTGGCGCTGATCGCCACCTTCCTGCCCTCGATGATGCTGTCGGGCTTCCTGTTCGACCTGCGCAACACGCCGCTGGCGGTGCAGGTCATCGGGCATGCGCTGCCGGCCACCTACTTCATGGAGCTGGTCAAGACGCTGTTCCTCGCGGGCGACGTCTGGCCGCTGATCTGGCGCGACTGCGCCATCCTCGCCGCCTACGCGGTGGGCCTGCTGGCGCTGGCGCGCGCGGTCACGCGCAAGCGCCTGGACTGAAAGGAACCGCACCATGCTCGACTTCCTGCTGCGCATCGCCAATCTCTGCCGCAAGGAACTGCTCGCGATCCTCAAGGACCCCGCGAGCCGCGTGATCCTGGTCGTGCCGGCGCTGATGCAGAGCCTGATCTTCGGCTACGCCGCCACCTACGACTTGAGCAACGTGCCCTATGCGCTGCTCGACCAGAGCCATGGCGGCGCGGCCACCGAGCTGGTCGCGCGGCTCGACGGCACCGGCGTGTTCCACCGCGTCGCCACGCTGCGCACCCAGGCCGACATCCGCGAGGTCATCGACACGCAGAAGGCGCTGCTGGTGGTGCAGCTCGGCCCCGACTTCGAGCAGCGGCTCGCGGCCGGCCAGCGCGCGCCGGTGCAGCTGATCCTCGATGCGCGCAACTCCAACACCGCGGGCTCGGCCGCTGGCTACGTGGGCGCGGTGGTCGAGCGCTACAACGCCGAGCTGCGCAACCGCGCGGGCCTGGCGCCGGCGCCGCTGGCCGTGGAGTCGCGCGCCTGGTTCAACCCCAACCTCGAGACCCGCTGGAACCTGCTGCCCGGCATGATCGCCGCGCTCAGCATGGTGCAGACGCTGCTCTTGACCGCACTGTCGGTGGCGCGCGAGCGCGAACAGGGCACCTTCGACCAGCTGCTGGTGACGCCGATGTCGCCGCTCGAGATCATGGTCGGCAAGGCGCTGCCGCCGGTGCTGGTGGGGCTGGTGCAGTCCTCGCTGGTGCTGCTGGTGGCGCGCTTCTGGTTCGGCATCCCGATGGCGGGCTCGCTGTTCACGCTCTACACCGGGCTGGTGTTCTTCACCGTCGCGAGCGTGGGCATCGGGCTGTCGATCTCGGCCGTGTCGGCCAACATGCAGCAGGCCATGCTCTACACCTTCGTGCTGCTGATGCCGATGATGCTGCTGTCGGGCCTGACCACGCCGGTGCGCAACATGCCCGAAGTGCTGCAGATCGCCACGCTGGCCAATCCGCTGCGCTTCGCGATCGACCTGGTGCAGCGCGTCTACCTCGAGGGCGTCGGGCTCTCGACGGTGGCGGCCAATCTCATTCCGCTCTCGGTCATCGCCGTGGTCACGCTGCCGCTCGCGGCCTGGCTGTTCCGGAACCGGCTCGCCTGAACGCGCGCCATTCCACGTCTGGAGAAGAAGACATGTCCCTCCCTCATGCCCTCGCGCCGCTGGTGCTCGCCCTCGCGCTGGCGGGCTGCGCGGTCGGCCCCGACCATCGCCCCGCCGAGACGCCGGCCCCCGCCGACTGGTCGGCCTGGCACGGCGGCGCCGATGCGCTGCTCGGCGCCGAACGGCGCGCCGGCGCCTCGGCCGCCACCAGCGACTGGAAGGCCTTCGGCGATCCGCTGCTCGACAGCCTGCAGGCGCGCGCGCTCGCTGCCAACCACGACCTGCGGACGGCCGCCCTGCGCTTCGCGCAGAGCCGCGCCCAGCGCAGCGCGACCGCGGCGCAGCGAGGGCCGCAGCTCGAGGCGAGCGCGGGCGTGAACCGCCAGCGGCAGAGCGAGAGCGGCGCGGCCACGCGCATGATCGACGCGATCGGCTCGTCGGCCGGCAACCGCGAGCAGCTGATCCGCTCGCTGTCGCAGCCCTTTGACCTCTACCAGGCCGGCTTCGACGCCTCGTGGGAGATCGACCTCTGGGGCCGCGTGCGGCGCGCGGTCGAGGCCGCCGAGGCCGACAGCGCCGCCTCGGCCGCGCTGCTGCGGCAGGCGCAGCTCAGCGTGCAGGCCGAGGTCGCGCGCAACTACGTCGAGCTGCGCGGCAGCCAGCGCGAACTGCAACTGGCGCGCGCCGACCTCGCGGCCGCCGGCGAGTCGCTCGAGCTGATGCAGGCCCGCGCGCGCGGCGGCCTCGTGACCGAGCTCGACCCGGTGCGCCAGCGCGGCCTGCTGGCCGAGCTGCGCGGCCGCATCCCGGCGCTGCTGCAGCAGGAGGCGCAGGCGATGAACCAGATCACGCTGCTGCTCGGCGCCGCGCCGGGCGCGCTCAATGCCGAGCTCGCGGCGCCGGCCGATGCCACCGCGCAGGACCGCGCCCTGCCCGAACTCGCGCTGGGCCTGCCAGCCCAACTCGCGCGGCGCCGACCCGACATCGCCGCCGCCGAGGCCCAGCTGCATGCGGCCACCGCGCGCGTGGGCGTGGCGGTGGCCGAGCTCTATCCGCGCGTGACGCTGGGCGCGCGCTTCGGCAACGAATCGGTGGGCCACGAGCGCTTCGGCGACTGGGGCAGCCGGCAGTGGCAGGTCGGCCCCTCGCTGAGCCTGCCGATCTTCGACATGGGAAGGCGCCGCAGCACCGTGACCCTGCGCGAGCTGCAGCAGCAGGAAGCGGCCGTCGCCTTCCAGCAGACGGTGCTCAAGGCCTGGCACGAGATCGACGGCGCGCTCAGCGCCTATGCGGCCGAACGCCGCCGCCAGGCCGAGCTGGCCGAGCGCGAGCGCGAGAGCGCCGATGCGCTGGCGCTCGCGCAGGCGCGCTACGCGGGCGGTCTCACCGATTTCGGCGTGGCGCTCGATGCCCGCCGCACCCTGCTGCAGGTCCAGCGCGACCGGGCCCAGAGCCGCAGCCGGCTGGCCGTGGACTGGGTCGCGGTCTGCAAGGCGCTGGGCAGCGCGCCGCCCGAGGACGCGGTCGCCACGGCGGCATCGGGGCCGCCAATTTGATACATTGCAACAACGTTTGAAACACAAACACACAATCCATCTAGAATTACTACCGGTTTCGGTAGTTGACGGATTGGTTTTGTCCGCGCGCCCCTGAGGCGCGGCCCGATCGGCACTCCCGGCACCCCCTGCATCGCAGGGCCGCCCGACGGGGGTCGCGCACGGCGAACGGCCGGCTCCCGGCGCCGACCGTTCGCGCTTTGCGCCCCCGCCGCGGGGAAGACCGATGCGAGCCTTCTCCTCGCTGCAAGCCGGCGTACGCCGGCTGTGCGCCGCCCTGCTGGGGGCGGTGGCCCTGCTGGTCGCATCGCCCTCGGGCGCGGTCGTGCTCGACGAGATCGGCCGCGGCACCGCCAGCGTCCACCGGCTGAAGTTCTTCGTCGATCCGCAGCTCGCGGCCGAGATCGGCGGCGCCGAGGCCGGCCGCCGGCTGGCGCAGTACGTGGCCGACGTGAACACCGTCTTCACGCGCGAATCGGTGCGCGGCTTCGGCTTCGATCCCGCCGCCGACCTGCAATGGATCGCGCCGGCCCAGGCACCGCAGTGCAGCCTCAACGGCCTGGTCAACGGCGAGATCGCGGTCTGCATCAACAAGTCGACGCGCGGCTACAGCCATGGCGGCCTGACGATGAGCTGGACCTTTCCGGCGCGCGGCGCGACCTGGAACCTCAACTGGACCGCGATCCACGACCCGCTGCGCCTCACGCGCGCCATCGCGCCCGGCGCCGTCGAATCGACCGAGAAGGACTACCTCGGGCGCCAGCTCAAGACCCTGCTGCACGAACTCGAGCACGTCTTCGGCGCCGGCTCGGGCGAGTACTACAACGCGATCGCCGTGGCCGACACCACCGACGTCGCGCCCAAGGCCGACCTCGACCTCACGAAGCCCGCCGACCGCTACTGGTGGCCGCGCCAGCACTGGCGGCTCGATCCGCTGCTGGGCACGGTGTTCGAGGAGCGCTTCGACCCCGCGGCCAACCGCGTGGCCACGCTCGAGATGATCCGCTTCACCGAGGGCACCAAGGCCAACCTCGACACCGACTGGAGCAACTGGCCCAAGCTCGGCAGCTCCAAGTTCATGGCCGGCACCACCGCCACCCAGGTGCGCGTGAGCGTGCGCGAGGGCGGCGCGGCGCTGCCCGGCGCGCAGGTCTGGGTATGGCGCGATCCGGGCGCGGGCAAGCCGCTGGAGCCGATCGCGCAGGGCGTGTCGGACGCGGGCGGGCGCTTCGTCTTCGACTGGCGCTGCGGCTTCACCTGCTTCGCGGTCGGCAAGACCAACCTGCTGGTGAAGGCGCAGGCACCGGGCCGCGCACCGGGCGCGAGCTGGTTCACCATCTTCGATGCCTTCGAGCAGAAGGCGGTGCGCGGCCAGGCCATGTTCTCCATCGACCTGCCGCTGGGCCTGCCCGACGACCACAGGCCGGTGGTCTCGCTGGCCGCGCCGGCCATGGCCACCGTGGGCCAGCCGGTGACGCTGGCGCCGGTGGCGGTCGATAACGTGGGCGTGTGGGGCCTCAAGGTGATGGGCGCGCAGAGCCTGCCGATCTGCAGCTTCACTGCGCCGCCCTACACCTGCAGCTGGACGCCGACCGCGCCCGGCATGCAGACCATCCGCGTGATCGCGATGGACGCGGCCGGCAACACGGCGGTGGCCTCGGCCAACGTGATGGTCAACCCGCCGGCCGACACGCTGCCGCCCGCCGTGGCCTTCGTCGCGCCGCCGACCGCCGCGGCCGGCCTGCCGCTGCGCCTGGCCGCGAGCGCGGCCGACAACGTGGCGGTGGCCGAGCTCAAGTTCATCGCCGACGGCCGCACCGTCTGCACGCTGCGCGCCGCGCCCTACGTGTGCACCTGGACGCCGACACGCGCGGGCCATGCGGTGATCGAGGTGCGCGCCTCGGACGCGGCCGGCAACATCGCGGCCGTGTCGGGCGGGGTGCGCGTCGAGGGCGGCTTGCGGCCCGAGGACCTGTAGCGCAACCCTACATGCCGCGGTCGCTGCGCTGCCGCTGCGCCGTCATCAGCGCCGTGTGCATGGCCTCGCGCATCGCGGCCAGCGTGCGGCTGTCGTCGTCGGTCTTGCGCGTGACCAGCGACAGCTGCAGCATCGGCGCGCCACGGCCGAGCCGCACGATGCGCACCGGGTAGGTCGCCACCAGCCCCGGGTCCGCGATCTGCACCACCGAGATCCCGAGACCGCCGCTGACCATGGCGACGATGGCGGGCGTGCTGTCGAACTCCAGCGTGCCGCGCTTCTCGCGCACCTGCGTGCTCACGAAGCGCGCGGCCAGCGTGCCGGTGACGGTGGAACGGTCGTAGCGGATCCAGTCGTACTGCTTGAACAGCGCGGCCACCGAGCTCTCGGTGGCCGTGGGCGGCGCCACCAGCACCAGCTCGCGCCGCAGCATCGGCTGCCAGCGCAGCCGCGCCGAACCGCCGCTCTCGGGCTGCGCCACCAGCGCCGCATCGAGGTCGCCGGCCTTCACCGCCGCGATCAGCGACGCGCTGCGGCCGCGCGCGGGGCGAAGCTCCAGCCGCGGATAGCGCTCGCGCAGCAGCCGCATCGTGGCCGGCAGCACGATGGGCTGCATCGACTCGATGACGCCCAGCCGCACGCTGCCCTCGATGCTCACGGTCGCGCGCTTGCGCAGCGACTCGAGCTGCTGCAGCGCATCGCGCATGACCGAGGAGACCTCGTGCGCCAGCTTCATCGGCTTGACCTGCAGGCCCGAGCGGTCGAACAGCGGCTGGCCCAGGTAGGCCTCGAGCTGCTTCATCTGCATGCTGATGGCGCTGGGCGTGAGGTTCATCTCGTGCGCGGCCGCCGCCAGGGTGCCGCCGCGCAACACGGCGTCGAGCGTGGAGAAGGCATCGATCTTCATCAAATTTCCTTATCTAAGACTTGAAATAGTGTCGCTTTTTCTTCGCATCGCGCGGTCCTAGACTTTTTGGCACGACACCCGAGGACCCGATCGAATGAACGACACGCAACCCGCCGCCCCCCTCGCCTGGACCGCCGAAGAGGTGCGCCAGGACAGTTCCTGGATCCAGCGCCTGAGCGAGACGGAGGTCGACGGCTTCCGCTCGGCGCTGCGGCATGCGGCCGCGCTGGGCAAGCCGCTGCTCTCGATGACGCAGGCCGACTTCCCGCTGCCCGCGGCCTCGCGCGAAGCGCTGGACCGTGCCATCGCGACCACGCAGGGCCGCTGGGGCATGTGCCTGCTCAAGGGCTTCCCGGTCGACGAATGGAGCGAGGACGAGACGCGCACCGCCTACTGGGGCATGAGCCTGCACATGGGCGTCGGCCGCACGCAGAACCGCGCCAGCCAGGTCATGAACGACGTGCGCGACGAAGGCGGCGACTACAAGGTCAAGGGCGGCCGCGGCTACAACACCAGCGCCGGCCTCGACTTCCACCAGGACTCGTGCGACGTGGTGGGCCTGCTGTGCCGGCGCACGGCCAAGAGCGGCGGCACCAGCAAGGTCATCAGCTCGATCCGGCTGCGCGACGAGGTGCAGCGGCTGCGCCCCGACCTGATCCCGGTGCTGCAGCAGCCCTTCTTCCACAGCTACCAGGGCACGCAGGACCCGTCGCAGCCGCCGTTCTACCGCTGCCCGATCTTCGGCAGCGACCCGGTGCATTTCGCCGCGCGCACCAACCGCAAGAACACCGACGCGGCGCAGCGCGACTTCCCCGAGGTGCCGCGCCTCACGCCGCGGCAGGTGGAGGCCCTCGACCTGCTCGACGCGCTGATGCCGAGCCCGCTGCTGTGCTACTCCATGACGCTGGAGCGCGGCGACATGCAGCTGCTCAACAACTACGTGACCCTGCATTCGCGCACGCCCTTCGAGGACTTCGAGGCGCCCGACGACAAGCGCCACCTGCTGCGCCTGTGGCTCGCGATCCCCTCGTCGCAACCGCTGCCCGCGGCCTTCGAGGAGTACTACGGCGACGTGCGCGCGGGCGCGGTGCGCGGCGGCGTGCGCGGCAGCGCGATCACGTCCGAGTTCCTGGCCTACGAGCAGCGGCAGGCCCGGGCCCTGAACATGCGGCTCGAGCCCTGGCGGGCGAAGCGGCCGGCGGCGGACGCCCTGGCCTGAAGCGCGCGCCGGCACCGGCCGGCCCGGCCCCCGATGACAACGAAAGAGAGACAAGCATGCTTCGACGCAGATTCATCGCCGCGGGCGCCAGCGCCTCGGCCCTCGCGAGCTTCGGCGTTCGCGCGCAGCAGGTCACGCGCCTGCTCGTGGGCGCGACGCCCGGCGGCGGCACCGACATCGTGGCGCGCGCGCTGGCGCAGGAGCTCACCACGCGCCTGGGCCACCAGTTCATCGTCGAGAACCGCCCGGGCGCGGCCGGCAACATCGCGGCGCTGGCCGTGGCCAAGGCGCCCACCGACGGCAGCACGCTGCTGCTGAGCTACACCAGCCACGCCATCAATGCCTCGCTGTATCCGAGCCTCCCCTTCGATCCGCAGAAGGACTTCACGCCGCTCGCGGGCATCGCCAGCCTGCCGGCCATCCTGATCGCGCGGCCCACGCTCCCGGCCAACGACGTGCGCGAGCTGATCGCGCTGGCCAGGCGCGAGCCCGGCAAGCTCAACGTGGCGATCGCGGGCTTGGGCAGCGCCAACCATCTGGCGGGCGAGATGCTCAAGCGCGACGCGGGCATCGACATCGTGGGCGTGCCCTACAAGGGCACCGGGCCGGCCATCGCCGACGTGGTGGCGGGGCAGATCGACCTGGCCTTCGCGGGCGTGGCCACGGTGCAGCAGCTCGTGAAGGCCAGGCGCCTCAAGGCCCTGGGCGTGACGAGCGAGAAGCGCCTCGCGGCCTTTCCCGAGGTGCCGGCCGTGGCGGAAGTGCTGCCCGGCTATGCGTACAGCTCGTGGTATGGCCTCTTCGGGCCGGCGCAGATGCCCGCGCCGCTGGTGGCGCGCATCGCCGATGCCGCGCGCGCCGCGCTGGGCTCCGAGCTCATGCGCGAGCGCTTCAGGGACGAGGGCCTGGTGCCGATGGGCACCGGCCCCGACGAGTTCGGCGCCTTCGTGCGCAGCGAGATCGTGCGCTGGGGCAAGGTGGTGGCGGCCACGGGCGCCAAGCCCGAGTGAGCGGCGGGCGGGCCGGGGAGGCCCACGCCGCGCTTCCCCGAGCGCCGGCAAGGGTTTCCACTTGGGACTAGCCTTCGCGTCTCCCCACGGCGTCGCCGGACGCCGCAGCCCTCTTTCTTCCGCGAGCGATGGCCTCCCTGTTTTCCCGTCAAGAGATCCATGCGATCGGCCCGGGCCTGCCGGCCCACGAACGCTTCGGCGCGCTGCTCGCCATCATGCTGGGCGTGTGCGTGGCCAGCCTCGACACCGCGATCGCCAACACCGCCCTGCCCACCATCGCCAACGAACTGCGCGTGAGCGAGGCCGCCTCGACCTGGGTCGTCAGCGGCTACCAGCTCGCGATGGTCGCCGCGCTGCTGCCGGCCGCCGCGCTCGGCGACGTGCTCGGCCACCGGCGCGTGTTCCTCTGGGGCCTGGTGCTGTTCACCGTGTCCTCGCTGGGCTGCGGCCTGGCCGACTCGCTGCCCGCGCTGGTCGGCTGGCGCCTGGTGCAGGGCCTGGGCGCGGCCGGCGTGATGGGCATCAACGGCGCGCTGGTGCGCGTCGTCTATCCCTCGGGCATGCTGGGCCGCGGCCTGGGCCTGAACGCGCTCGTCGTGGGCCTGGCCTTCGCGGGCGGGCCCACGGCCGCATCGCTGGTGCTGCTGCTGGGCTCGTGGCACTGGCTGTTCCTCATCAACGTGCCGATCTGCGCCGTGGCGGTGTTCTACGGGCTGCGCTTCCTGCCGGCCACCGAGCGCCACAGCCACGGCTTCGACGGCCTGGCCGCGCTGCTGTGCGCCGCCGCGCTGGCGCTGCTGGCCTCCACGCTCACCGAGGCCGCGCACCAGGCCACCGTCGAGTCGGTGATCGTGCAGGCCGTGCTGGGCTTCGTACTGCTGGCCTGGCTGCTCAAGCGCCAGTCCGGGCATCCGGCGCCGATCCTGGCCATGGACTTGCTGCGCAATCCCGTGTTCGCGCTGTCGGCCGCCACCGCCGTGTGCTCGTTCGCCGCGCAGGCGCTGGCCTTCATCTCGCTGCCCTTCCTGCTGCAGTCGCTGCTGGGCTACTCGCAGGTCGAGACCGGCTTCCTCATCACGCCATGGCCGCTGGTGGTGGCCGCGATGGCGCCCCTGGCCGGACGCCTGTCGGACCGCTACGAGCCGGGCCTGCTCTGCGGCATCGGGCTCGCGCTGCTGGCGCTGGGCCTGCTGTCGCTGGCGCTGCTGCCGCCGCATCCCACGGTGGCCGGCATCGTCTGGCGCATGGCGCTGTGCGGCGCGGGCTTCGGCTTCTTCCAGTCGCCGAACCTGCGCGCCATCATGGGCTCGGCACCGGCCTCGCGCAGCGGCGGTGCCAGCGGCATGGTGGGCACGGTGCGCCTGCTTGGCCAGTCCTCGGGCGCGGCGCTGGTGGCGGCCTGCTTCCACGTGTCGAGCATGAATGGCGCGGTGTACGCGCTGTGGCTGGGTGCCGCGTGCGCGGCGAGTGCCGCCGTGTTCAGCTTCCTTCGGCTAAGACGGCGGGCGCTGGCGGTCTAGTCACTTGCGGTTCGTGAAGCTGGCATTGCCCAGCCCGGTGCCGATGGTGAGCACCGCCCAGTGGCCGACATCGCGCATGAACGGCAGTTCGCTCAGGCCCTGTACCACCGCGTCGTTGTGCATCAGCACCAGCGTCGGGCCCGAGCCGATCATCGGCATGCGGCGCCACAGCGCGCTCGGCAGGTGAAAGTTCTCGCTCTCCCAGTCGCCCGGCAGGTTCTGCGCGCCGCGCGCGATCGAGCCGTCCTTGCGGATCAGGCCGGGGCAGGCGATGCCGATGAAGGGCGCGAGCCGGATCTTCTTGCGCTCGGCGTAACGCACCATGTCCTCGAGCATGCCGGCCACGTGCTCGACGAAGTTGGTGCGGCTGGGCTTCTCGTCGGCATGGCGCCACTTCTCGCGCCGCACCACCTTCGCGAGCGAGAAGTCGCGCGCCTTGCGGTGGCGCGTCTTCACGATGCCGCAGCGCACGTTGGTGCCGCCGATGTCGATCGCGAGGATCGCGTCGTGCTTCTTGAGCATCTCGGGCGGCGTCAGGTGCACCCAGCCGATCAGCCCGCCGTCGTCGACCTCGTGCGAGAGCCGGCCGAGCTGCACGTGCACGCCCATCTCCTCGAGGATGGCGCCGGCCTCGAGGATCGCGCGCTCGCCGGCCTCGCTCTCGGGAAAGCCGCCGCCCACCACGATGCGCTCGACCTTCTCCCATGAAGGCTGGTGCAGGAAGCGCTGGATCACGGCCGCGAGCTCCTGCGCGAACTCGCCGATCGCGCTGTGCATCACGTTGGCCGCGTCGCTGACCTTCTGGCCGCGCAGCAGCCGGTCGAGCTCCTTCTTGCTCATGTCGCGCGAATGCCGCAGGCCCAGCGGATCGGTGCCGTCGCTGCGATGCTTGCGGCGCCAGCGCTCGAGCAGCGCGCGGAATGCGGTCTGGCTCGCCTGGTCGCCGACGAAGCCCTCGTTGTCGCGCAGCTGCAGGCTGTAGCCGTCGACCTGCAGCTTGGGCAGCTCGCGCAGGCCGTGGACGTCGGGGCCGGGCAGGTCGATCTTGGGAGACTGGCGGGGCTTGGTCGTGGTCTTGGAAGACTTCTTGGCGGGCTTGGGATTCATGGCTTTCGACTATGCGGCGCGGCGCGTCCCGAGCGCATCGGCTTCGCGCACCACGGCGTGTAGGAGACGGGCGGGTACGACCTCGGCTCAGACGGCGGGCAGCGCCGCCAGCAGGCGCTCGGCGAGCGCGCCCGGCACCTTTCGCGTCACCGCATGCACCTCGAGCTCGAGCGCAAAGCCGCGCGGCAGCTCGGCCCAGGCCACGCCCGAGGGCGCCAGCCGCTTCAGCCCGGACTGCACGATCGCCAGCCCGAGCCCGCAGGCCACCAGCTCGAGCACGGTGGAAGGCTCGGCCGCCTCGTGGCGGATGGCGGGCGTGAAGCCCGCGCGCCGGCAGGCCTCGAGCATCTGCGCGCGCCCCTCGGGCGTGGCCTGGCGCGGCAGGAAGACGAAGGGCGCGCCATCGAGCGCCCTGGCGCCGGCACGCCGGCCGGTGGCCAATGCATGGTCGACGGGCAGCGCCAGCAGATAGGGTTCGCGCGAAACGCGCCGGCTCGCGAGCGCATCGTCCGACGCGGGCGGTGCCCGGTGCGCGAAGCCGATGTCGATGCGGCCGTCGCGCAGCGCCTCGAACTGCGCCGCGGACCGCGCGGCCAGCAATTGCACCTCGGTGGCCGGCGACTGCCGCCGCAGCGCGCGCAGGGCCTTGCGCAACACGCCCGCATGCAGCGCGCTCTCGACATGGCCGATGGCCACGCTGCCGGCCCGGCCCGCGGCCTCCTCGCGCACGCGGGATTCGAGCCGCGCCGAGGCGGACAGCAGCAGCCGGCACTCCTCGAGGAAGCGCTGCCCCGCCTGCGTGAGCTTGAGCCGCTTGCCGCTGCGCGCGAACAGCGCCAGGCCCAGCCGTTCCTCGAGCGCGATGACCTGCCGGCTCAGCGGCGACTGCGAGATGTGCAGGCGCTCGGAGGCGCGCGCGATGCTCTGCGTCTCGGCGACCGCGACGAAATAGTGGAGCTGCTGCAGATCGAGCATGTCGGACCTTTTCTGTCTCATTCATTGCCGAAACGGACGTGGACGAGCATAGACCGAGGCGCGACCATGGCGGCCATTCACCACCCGCCCCTGGAGCAAATACATGGCACTCACCCGATTCGGATTCATCGTCACCGGCCACGGGCTCGACCCCGCGCGCGACCGCAGCGTGCTGTCCGCCTCGCACTTCCACATGATCACCATCGGCGTGGCGAGCGCGGCCCAGGGCCCGCAGGCCGCGCGCGAGCTGCTGGCGCAGGGCGTGCAGCTCATCGAGCTCTGCGGCGGCTTCGGCCCCGTGGGCACGGCGGCGGTGCTCGCGGCCGTCGATGGCGCGGTGCCGGTCGGCTCGGTGGGCTATGGCCCCGAATCGATCGCGGGGCTGGCACGGCTGTTCGCCTGAGTGCCCCGGGTGGCCGCGCGCCACGCATGCCGATACACTGGTCCGGATGCAATCGCCCCGCCGCCACCTCTGGCGCGCCATCCTGCTGTTCTCGCTGGCCTGGCTCGGTGTCGCGGCATCCGCGCAGACCACCGACGACGGCACGCTGCGCGTCGGCTCGAAGCGCTTCACCGAGTCCTACATCCTGGCCGAGCTGCTCGCCCAGACCGCCGCGCCGCACCTCGCGAACAAGCCGGTGGTGCGCCAGGGCCTGGGCAACACGGCGATCGTCTACGAGGCGCTGCGCTCGGGCGCGATCGACCTCTATGCCGAATACACCGGCACCATCGCGCTCGAGATCCTCAAGGGCTCGCCCGCGGCCACGCGCGCGCAGATGAACGAGGCGCTCGCGCCGCTGGGCCTGGGCGTGGCGATACCGCTGGGCTTCAACGACGGCTATGCGCTCGCGGTGCGCGCGGCCGATGCCGACCGGCTCGGGCTGCGCAGCCTCGGCGACCTCGCCAAGCATCCCGAGCTGAAGCTCGGCCTGTCGAACGAATTCATCGGCCGCGCCGACGGCTGGAAGGGCCTGGCCGCGCGCTACGGCTTCACGCAGACGCCCACCGGTCTCGACCACGGCCTGGCCTACGACGCGATCGGCGCGAAGCAGGTCGACGTGATCGACATCTACACCACCGACGCCAAGATCGACCACCTGGGCCTGCGCGTGCTCGAGGACGATCGCCAGTACTTCCCGCGCTACGACGCGGTGGTGCTCTACAAGCTCGACCTGCCGCAGCGCCTGCCGCAGGCCTGGGCCGCGCTGCAGAAGCTCGAGGGCCGCGTCGACGAGCACGCGATGATCGCGATGAACGCGCGCGCCGAGCTGCAGAGCGTGCCCTTCGACACCATCGCGCGCGACTTCCTCGCGAGCGCCGGCAAGGACGGCGCGGCGCCGCAGGACACGCGGCGCGGCTTCACGGCCAAGCTCTTCGGCCCCGACCTCTGGCAGCTCGCGCGCCAGCACCTGCTGCTGGTGGCGCTGTCGGTGGGCGTGGCCATCCTGGTCGGCGTGCCGATCGCGATCCTGGTGTTTCCGCACCTGCGGCTGCGCGCGCTGGTGCTGGGCGTCGCGAGCCTGATGCAGACCGTGCCCTCGCTGGCGCTGCTCGCGGTGCTGATCTCGATGCTCGGCGCCATCGGCACCCTGCCCGCGCTGATCGCACTCACGCTCTATTCGCTGCTGCCGATCATGCGCAACACCGTGACCGGCCTGGCCGAGGTGCCCAACGGCCTGCGGCTGGCCGGCACCGCGCTCGGCATGACCTCGAAGCAGAGCCTGCGGCTGGTGCTGCTGCCGCTGGCGCTGCCCACGCTGCTCGCGGGCGTGCGCACCGCCACCGCCATCGCGATCGGCACCGCGACCATCGCGGCCTTCATCGGCGCGGGCGGCTTCGGCGAACGCATCGTGACCGGGCTGGCGCTCAACGACCGCGAACTGCTCGTGGCGGGCGCGCTGCCGGCGGCGGCGCTGGCGCTGCTGAGCGAGGGCGTGTTCGAGCTGGTGGAGTTCTGGCTGCGCCGGCGCCGCCGCGCGCCGCCGGCATCGACAGTGCCTTGAGGCCCTCGCGCAGCAGCCGCGCGCCCACGCCCAGCGGCTTGTCGGCGCGGTGGCAGAAGTAGGCGCGGTGGCCGGTCTCGCCGTCCACGCCGAGCCGGCCCACCGGCAACTGCACCAGCGTGCCGGCCGCGATGTCGGCCGCCACCAGCCATGACGGCATCTTTCCCCAGCCGAGTCCGGCGCGCAGCAGCGCGAGCTTGATCTGCATGTCGCCCGCGCGCCAGGTGGTGGGCGAGAGCACGTCGAAGTCCTGGCCCGCGCTGAGCGCGCTCGCATCCTCCACCACGATCTGCAGATGCCGCGCGGCCGCGTCGTCGAGCGAGCCGCGGGCCTTCTTCTTCGCGAGCATCGCCAGCGGATGCGCGGCGGCCGCCACCGCCACCATCGACAGCGGCATCAGGAACTCGCGCGCGATGCGCTCGTCGAGCTGCGAGAAGGCCGAGATCGCGATGTCGCAGCGGCCGCTGTGCAGCGCCTCGACCGGCGCGCCCATCGAACCGTACTCGATGCGCATCGCGATGCCCGGATGCACCGCGTGAACGCCGCGGATGGCGGCCGCCACGAGGTCGATCGGGAACAGCGTGTCGACCGCGATCGACAGGCCGAGTTCGATGCCCTGCTCGATCCCCTGCGCGCGGGCGCGCAAGGCATCGACCTTCGCGAGGATCTGCCGCACGTCGCCCAGCAGCGCCTGGCCCGCGGGCGTGAGCACCGGCTTGTGGCCCGAGCGATCGAACAGCCGCACCTGCAGCTGCTCTTCGAGGTTGGCGACGGCCTGGCTCACGGCCGACTGCACGCGGTGCAGCCGGTCCGCGCCCGCGCGGAAGCTTCCGGCCTCGGCCACCACCGCGAACATCTGCATCTGGGACAGCGTGAGCGCATCCAGCATGGGCTTCTCCTCTTTCGGGCAATGAGACTCGATCGGTTCGATCGATGAAGTCGACCGATATTATTTGCTTTCATCGATCGGGCTCGAAGGCCAGACTGGCGCTCATGCACTCCACGTCCGCGCCGCTGCCCTCCTCCGCCGCCACCACCGCCTGGACCGGCGTCGCCCTGGTCGTCGCCGCGGGCGTGATCGCCGCGCTGCAGGTCGGCAAGGTCGCGATCGCGGTGCCGCAATTGCGCGAGGACTTCGGGCTCGGCCTGTCGGCGATCGGCTGGCTGATGGCGGTGTTCTCGCTGCTCGGCGTGCTCGGCGCGATTCCGGTCGGCGCCTGGATCGCGCGCGCGGGCGACCGTCGGCTGCTCGCGGCCGGCCTGCTGGCGCTGGCCGTCGGCAGCACGATCGGAGCCCTGGCCGGCGGCCTGGCCGCGCTGCTGTTCGCGCGCGTGGTCGAGGGCCTGGGCTTCCTGCTGATCGTGATCGCCGGGCCCGCGCTGCTGCAGCGCATCGTCGCGCCCGCGGCCAAGGATCTGGCCTTCGCGATCTGGAGCTGCTTCATGCCGGTCGGCATCGCGATCGCGTTCTTCGTCGGCTCGGTGCTCGAGGGCTGGCGCGGCTTCTGGCTCGCGAACGGCCTGCTCGCGCTGGTGCTGCTGGCGCTGGTGCTGGCGGCCGTGCCGCGCCCGGAGCGCGACGCGCGCCGGCTGTCGTGGCGCGACATCGCCGGCGACACCACCCGCACGCTCGCGGCGAGCGCGCCGCTGCGGCTCGCGCTGTCCTTCGCGATCTACAGCCTGCAGTTCTTCGCGCTGTTCAACTTCCTGCCGGTGCTGCTGATCGAGCGCATGGGCGCGAGCGTGGCCACGGCCGGGCTGTTGAGCGCGCTGGCCTGCCTCGCGAACGTGGCCGGCAACCTCGCGGCCGGCCTGCTGCTGGCGCGCGGCACGCCGCGCTGGCGGCTGGTGGCGATCGCGACCGCCACCATGGGCATCGCCGCGCTCGGCATCTTCCTGCCGCTCCTGGCGGCGCCGCCGACCTTCGTGTTGTGCCTGCTGTTCTCGGGCGCCGGCGGGCTGCTGCCCGCGACCCTGCTGGCCTCGGCAGAACGGGCCGCGCCGGAATCGCGGCTCGCGCCGCTCACGGTCGGCCTGCTGATGACCGGCAACAACGTCGGCCAGATGATCGGCCCGGCGCTGGTCGGCGGCGCGGTCGAGGCGCTGGGCTGGCCGGCCGCCGCCGCGATCGTGGCACTCGCGAGCGTGGCGGGGCTGGGGGTGGCGATGGGGTTGCGGCCGCTGCGCTGAAGGCGCGGCCGCGAACGCTGCCTCAGGCCAGCGTGTAGGCCGTCTTCACCGTGGTGAAGAACTCCTGCGCATAGCGCCCCTGTTCGCGCGGGCCGTAGCTCGAGCCCTTGCGCCCGCCGAAGGGCACGTGGTAGTCCACGCCCGCGGTCGGCAGGTTCACCATCACCATGCCAGCCTGGCTGTGGCGCTTGAAGTGCGTGGCGTGCTTGAGCGACGTGGTCGCGATGCCCGCCGACAGGCCGAACTCGGTGTCGTTGGCCGTGGCCAGCGCCTCCTCGTAGTTCTTCACGCGGATCACGCTCGCGACCGGGCCGAAGATCTCTTCCTTGTTGATGCGCATGGCCGCGGCCGATTCGCTGAACAGCGCGGGCGACATGTAGTAGCCGTCGGTGTCGAGCTTCAGGCGTTCGCCGCCGGCGGCCAGCACCGCGCCCTCGGCCTTGCCGATGTCGACGTACTCCAAGTCCTGCTCGAGCTGCGACTTCGAGGACACCGGGCCCACGTCGGTGCCCTGCGCGAGCGCGTCGCCGACCTTGATCTTGGCCATGCGTTCCTTCATCGCCGCGATGAACTTCGGGTAGATGCCTTCGGTGACGATCAGCCGGCTCGAGGCCGTGCAGCGCTGGCCGGTCGAATAGAAGGCGCTCTGCGTGCTCAGTTCCACCGCCTGCGCGAGGTCGGCATCGTCGAGCACCACCTGCGGGTTCTTGCCGCCCATCTCTAGCTGCACCTTCTTGCCGTTCTTCACGCACTGCACCGCGATGTTGCGGCCCACGCCCACCGAGCCGGTGAAGCTGATCGCATGGATGCCCGGGTGGTTGACCAGCGCATCGCCGATCACGCTGCCGCGGCCCATCACGAGGTTGAACACGCCGGCCGGAATGCCCGAGCGGCTGATGATCTCGGCCAGCGCCCAGGCGCAGCCCGGCACCAGGTCGGCGGGCTTGAGCACCACGCAGTTGCCGAACGCCAGCGCGGGCGCGATCTTCCAGGCCGGAATGGCGATCGGGAAGTTCCACGGCGTGATCAGGCCGACCACGCCCACGGGCTCGCGCGTGATCTCCACGCCGATGTTGGGCCGCACCGAGGGCAGCAGCTCGCCCGACAGGCGCAGGCACTCGCCCGCGAAGAACTTGAAGATCTGGCCCGCGCGCGTGGCTTCGCCGATGCCTTCGGCCCTGGTCTTGCCTTCCTCGCGCGCGAGCAGCGTGCCGAGTTCCTCCTTGCGCGCGAGGATCTCGCTGCCGATCTTGTCGAGCGCGTCGGAGCGTGCCTGCACGCTGCCCGTGGCCCAGGCCGGGAAGGCCGCGGTGGCGGCGGCCACGGCCGCTTCGACATGGCTCGCGTCGCCTTGCGTGTAGTGGCCCAGCACGTCGCCGAGGTTGCTGGGGTTGACGTTGGGGCTGTAGCTCGCGCCGGCGCGCCATTCGCCGCCGATCAGGTTGTCGTGGTTCTGCATGCTTCTTCGTTTCTTCAGAGGTCGTTGGCGAGGAGTCCGCGGCGCGCGAGGTTGGCGATGAAGGCGCGCAGGCCGAACCGCCATGGCGCCGCGTCCTCGCTGTGAGCGACGCGATTGCGCAATTCGCCCAGTCGCGCGCTGCGAATGCTCACCACGTCGCCGACACGGTGGGTGAAGCCGCTGCCCGGCTGCGAGCGATCCTGGATGGGTGCGAACAAGGTGCCGAGAAAAAGCATGAAGCCATCGGGATACTGGTGAGCCGCCATGGTCTGCGCCACCAGGTCCAGCGGATCCCGGCTGATCTGCGACATCGAGCTGATGCCCGCCAGCTCGAAACCCTCGGGCCCTCGCACGGTCAGATGCACCGTTTCGCCGCGAACGGCATCCAGCCCGAAGGAGGCGTCGAAGAGCCGGATGAACGGGCCGATCGCGCACGAGGCGTTGTTGTCCTTGGCCTTGCCCAGCAGGAGGGCGCTGCGGCCTTCGATGTCGCGCAGGTTGACGTCGTTTCCGAGCGTGGCGCCAACGATCGCCCCCTCGCTGCTGACCGCCAGCACGACTTCAGGCTCCGGGTTGTTCCAGGCCGAGTCGCTGCGGATGCCGATCTCCTGGCCCGTGCCGACGGCGGACAGTACCGGCGCCTTGGTGAACACCTCGGCGTCCGGGCCGATGCCGACCTCGAGGTATTGCGACCACACGCCACGTTCCTGCAGCAGGCGCTTGAGCGCCATGGCCTCCTCGGAGCCGGGCTTGATGAGCGACAGGTCGTCGCCCACGGTCTCGCGCACCTGCGCGCGGGCCTCTTCCGCGCGCGATGGATCGCCCCCGGCCTGCTCCTCGATCACGCGCTCGATCAGGCTGGCCGCGAACGTCACGCCCGCGGCCTTGATGACCTGCAGGTCGCATGGCGCCAGAAGGTAGGGGCGGCGCATGTCGCATCCAGGGTGGACGCTGTTCGACAGCAGTTCCTCGAGGCTTCCCATGCGCGATCCGGCGGTCTCGCGCACCCGCCGTGCCGGGTCGTCGGCATCGAGCAAGGTGGACATCGTCGGGAAGGCGCTCGACAGGTCATAGACCCCGTCAGCGCGGATCGCGACCACCGCGGGACCGGGCACCTCGCCGGTCAGCCAGGCGCGTCCGACCAGGGTGCCCGCGTAGCCGTCGTCCGGCAGCACCGCGGAGGCGGCAAGTGTCAGGGGCGGGGAGGAAACAGGATCAAGCGTCATGCCGTTCCATTCGATCGGTATTCGGAAAATTCGGGAAAGATGGCTGAAGAAGGGAATGCAGCCGGCGCCTAGGTGACCACGCTGATCTGCCAGGGCACGAATTCGTTCTGCCCATAGCCGTGCTGCTCGCTGCGCGAGCGCTCCCCGGAGGCAACCGACAGCATCATGCGAAACAGCTCCTCGCCGAGCTCGGCGATCGAGCGCTCGCCGGACAGCACGGTTCCGCAGTTCAGGTCCATGTCGTCGGCCTGCCGTTCCCACAGGGCGGTGTTGGTCGCGAGCTTGATCGACGGCGATGGCGCGCAACCGTAGGCCGAGCCGCGGCCGGTGGTGAAGCAGATCAGGTTCGCTCCGCCGGCGACCTGCCCGGTGGCGGACACGGGGTCGTAGCCCGGGGTGTCCATGAAGACCAGCCCTTTGGCGGCGACCGGCTGCGCATATTCGTAGACTTCGTTGAGCGAGGTCGTTCCGCCCTTGGCGATGCCACCCATCGATTTCTCGAGGACCGTGGTGAGCCCGCCGGCCTTGTTGCCCGCGGACGGGTTGTTGTTCATCTCCGCGCCGTTGCGCGCGCAGAATTCTTCCCACCACTGGATGCGCGCCACCAGCTTGCGGCCGATGTCCGGCGCGCGCGCGCGTCGCGTGAGCAGGTGCTCGGCTCCGTAGATCTCCGGCGTCTCCGACAGGATCGCGGTGCCGCCGTGCCGTACCAGCAGGTCCACGGCGGCACCCAGCACCGGATTGGCCGAGATGCCGGAATAACCGTCGGAGCCGCCGCACTGCAAGCCCACCACCAGATGGCTCGCGGGAACGCTCTGCCGCTGCACGGCGTTGGCCGCCGGCAGGAGGCTGCGCACCAGACCCACGCCGCGCTCGACGGCGTTCGTGGTCCCGCCCACGTCCTGGATGGTGTAGCTGTGCACCCGATCGTCGTGCGTCAATCCCTGGCTGGCCAGCAGCCCGGAGATCTGATTGGTCTCGCAGCCCAGTCCGACGACGACCACCGCGGCGAAGTTGGGGTGGCAGGCATAGCCTCCCAGCGTGCGTTGCAGGATCCGCAGGCCTTCACCCTTCGCATCGATGGCGCACCCCGCGTCATGGGTCAGCGCCACGACGCCGTCGATGTCGGGGTAGGCGCCCAGGGCATCCGGATGAGTGTCGCGGCGAAATCGGTCGGCGATGGCCCGCGCAACGGTGGCGGAGCAATTGACCGTCGTCAGGATGCCGATGTAGTTGCGGGTGCCGACGCGCCCGTCCTTGCGCACGATCCCCTGGAACGTGGCTGGCTGCGAGGCGGCCGGGGTGGCCCGGGTCTCGGCCGCGTGCGCGTAGTCGCGGCTGAACTCGCCCATCGTCACGTTGTGCGTATGCACATGCTGGCCCGCGCGGATCGCCACGCTGGCGAAGCCGATGATCTGGCCATAGCGGCGCACGACCTCGCCCACGGCGATCTCGCGGGTTGCCATCTTGTGGCCGGGCGGAACCAGTCCGGAGACGACCACGTTCTCGCCGCGCACGAGCGTGCCCGACAGCAGCTGGTCGAGTGCGACCACCACGTTGTCTTCGGGATGCAGTCGTATCACGCGCGGCGCGGCCGATAACGAGGCAGTCGGCGCGAGGCCATGGCGATCATTCATTCGCTGGTCCTCACTGCAGCGGCGAGTAGCGCGTGGGAACGAGCAACTGGTTCTCGATGCGCGCGACGATGGGCCCTTCGGACTCGAAGCGCTCCCGCGCGGCCAGCCATTCCGGATCGTTGGAGAACGCGCTCCAGATGCGTTCGCGCGCGGCCAGGCTGTCCCAGCGGATCATGAACGTCAGCGCCTGGTTGCTCGAGCCGACCTCGGTGGTCCAAAAACCTACCGCCTCGATGCCGTGGCGGCGCCACAGCGGCAGCGTGGCTTCCTCGAAGCGTCGGTGCAGTGCCGCGAGGCGGCCCTGGGCGCAGTGGTAGATGCGCAGTTCGTGAACGGCGCTCATTGCGCGGGCAGCGGCGGCAGTTCGCTGTGGTGATACTTCTTGAAGATTTCGTTGAGCTTGCCATTGGCGCGGTTGGCCTTGACCCAGTCGTTGATCCACGCCAGGAGCTTTGGTTCTTCCTTGCGCATGCCGATGCCCAGGTTGAACTCCTTCACGACGAACTTGGTTTCGAGTTCCCTGCCGGGCGCCTTGGTCTGGATCGCCTGCAGCAGGGTGGTCGCGGTGGAGACGATCGGCGCCTGCCCGCTCACGCCAGCGGTCACCAGCGTCGCGTCATCGTCGTAGCGCACGATCTGCGCGCCCACGGCCTTCTGCACGAGTTCCATCTCCTGCACGTTGCCGCGGGTGATGGCGATCTTCTTGCCGACGAGGTCGCCATAGCCCTTGATGTTCATCGACTTGGGTGCGGCGACCACGATCTGCACGACCGAGTACGGCACGGAGAAGTCGATCACCTTCTGGCGATCGGGACTGATCGACAGCGTCGCGATCGCGAGGTCCGCCTTGTTGGTCTGCAGGAACGGGATGCGTGTGGGACCGGTGGCCGGAACGATCTCCAGTTCGACGCCGAGGTCCTTCGCCAGGAGCTGCGCGGTCTCCACATCGGAGCCGTAGGGTTGCATCTTGTCGTTGGTCATGCCGTAGGGCGGCAGCGCCAGCTCGATGGCGACGCGCAGCTTCCTGGCCTGCTTGATGTTGTCGAGCAGGTCGGCCTGTGCTGCGCCCGCGGCGGCCAGCAGCGAGAAAGCCAGCGCGATGCGCCCGAGGGTTGGCTTGATCATGGTCATGTCTCCTGATGTGGATGTGGATGGGGAAGAAAGAGGGACGGTGCAGGTCAGAGTCCGTTGCCGACGAATTGCGCGAGCTCCGGTGTGCGGGGTGCGGCCAGGATGTCCGCGCCGCCCATCTCATGCACCCGTCCGGCATGCATGAAGACGATCTTGTCCGCCACCTTGGCGGCAAATGCCATCTCATGGGTCACGAGGATCATGGTCATTCCGCCCCTGGCGAGCGATTCCATGACCTGCAGCACCTCGCCCGTCAATTGCGGATCCAGTGCGGAGGTCACCTCGTCGAAGAGCATCAGCTGCGGTTCCATCGCCAGGGACCGGGCGATGGCCACGCGCTGCTGCTGCCCGCCCGAAAGCTGTTCGGGATAGGCCTGCAGCTTGTCGTGCATGCCGACCTGGCGCAGCACGCGATCGGTGATGCCGGTGGCTTCGGCGGCGGACTTGCCGCGCACCTTCCTGAGTGCGAGCGAGACGTTCTGGGCCACCGTGAGGTGCGGAAAGAGGTTGTAGCTCTGGAAGACGATGCCAACCTCGCGGCGCAGGCGGCGCAGGTCCAGCGAGGCGCTGCTCAGCGACTGGCCGCACACGGTGATCTCGCCGCCATCGATGGTCTCGAGGCGGTCGATGCAGCGCAGCGCCGTGCTCTTGCCGGAGCCGCTGCGGCCGATGATGGCCACGACCTGGCCGCGGTGCACGTCGAAGGACACGCCATCGAGCACTCTCGCCGTGCCGAAGCTTTTCCGAACCTGGTCCAGTCGAACCAGTGCTGTGTTGTCGTTCATGTCTCAGGTTCCAGGAGAGGCGCGTCGACCGACGCGCAGACGCGTTTCGAGCGCGTGTGCCCACAGCGAGAGCGGGTAGCACAGCGCGAAGTACAGGAGCGCCATGATCGAGAACACCAGGAAGGGTTCGAACAGGGCGTTGTTAATGACCTGGCCGGCCCGCGCGAGCTCGATGAAACCCACCACCGAAGCCAGCGAGGTGTTCTTCACGATCTGCACGAGAAAGCCGACCGTTGGCGGCGTGGCGATGCGCAGGGCCTGGGGCACGATGATCAGGAACAGGCGCTGCGAGGCACTGAAGGACAGGCACTCGGCGGCTTCCCACTGCGTCCGGGGCACGGACTGCAGCGCACCGCGCCAGATCTCCCCGAGGTAGGCGCTGGTGTAGATCGTCATCGCCAGGCCGGCGGCCGCGAGAGGTGGAACGTCGAAGCCCATGATGCCGAGGCCGAAGTACGCCAGGAACATCAGGATCAGCAGCGGCGTTCCCTGGATCAGTTGCACGTAGATGCCCACGAGTCCGCGGCACAGTCGGCTGGGCGCGATGCGGCCCAGGGCCACGAGGAACCCGAGCAGACCGCCGCCCACGAAGCCGGTGGCCGACAGGCCGAGCGTCCAGGCTGCGCCGTGGAGCAGGAAGAGCAGGTGGTTGGTGTTGAATTCGTTGTTCATCGGGTCGACTCAAATCGCGGTGCCGAGCCTGCGTCGACGAGGGAAGATGAGGAGGCCCAGGAGCCAGAACCCGGCACGCATCGCGAGCGACAGCAGGAGGTAGCAGCAGGCGACCACGAGGTAGGTCTCGAAGGCGCGAAAGGTCATCGACTGCACGCGGTTCGCGACGGCGGTGAGTTCCTCGGCCGAGATCTGCGACATGATCGAGGTGGCCAGCATGAGCAGGATGAACTGGCTGGTCAGGGCCGGGTAGACGCGCTCCATGGCCGGCTGGAGCACCACGTACCAGTAGGTCTGGATGCGCGAAAGGCCGAGGCATTCGGCGGCCTCGATCTGGCCTGGATGCACCGACTCGAAACCGGCGCGCATGATCTCAGTGGTGTAGGAGCCGACGTTGATCACGAGGACCAGCAGCGATGCTACCGCGGCATGCATCGTCAGCCCGAGGCTCGCGAAGCCGAAGTAGAAGAGGAAGACCTGCACCAGCAGCGGCGTGTTGCGGATCACTTCCACATAGATGCCGCAGGTGCGCCGCAGCCACGCGAGCTGGCTGCGGCGGCCGATCGCGCACAGCGAGCCGAGCACGAAGCCTAGCAGCGTGGCCGCGAACGAGAGCTGGATCGTGAGCCAGGCGCCGTGCAGGAAGTCCGGCCAGAATGCCGCGACGCTGCTGAAGTCGAACTTGTAGTTCATGGGCCGTCAGACCGTGGCGACCGGTGTGGCCGGGGAGCCGACCGCGCCGGGAAGCCGCAAGGGAGGCGCCGTCAGCAGAAAGCGGTTGCGCCCGCGCGCGCGCAGCCATTCGGCCAACGGCGTGAGGTGCCACAGCTCGCCCAGGTGCACGCCCAGCTTGAACAGGCAATGCTCGTGCAGCGGCAGTGCCGCGCAGCATCCGTCGAAGGCGCGCGCGGGTTGGGCTTCGACCGCGTAGTTGTCCGCGATCAGGGCGGACAGGCCCGAGTCCGTGATCCATTGCAGCAGGCGCTCGTCGCGCCCATCCAGCACCGCGCAACTGCGGTCCAGAACCGTGGCATCCGGCTGCCGGTTCATGTCGAGCAGGCGCTGCGCGTAACCGGTGTGCAGGCACACCATGTCGCCGCTCTCCACCTCGACGCGGTCGGCATCCAGGATGCGCATGAGGGTGTCGTATCCGACGTTCACGCGGTCGTCGCCCAGGTGCGCGCGCAGGTCGATCATCACCGCGCGGCCCTGCACGCAGCGCTCGGCCATGTTCTCGATGCCCAGCGCCTTGGCATGCGAAGTGGAGTGCGTCACGCCCGCGACCGGCGGCCCCGCATCCGCGGGGTCTTCCGGGCCGACCATGTCGATGTGCGCACGGTAGCCGTTGTAAAAGACAGGCACCGGCACCCCGTCTCCGTTCGCGTCGAACATCTGGCCGACATGCGCCAGCGAATCCCACTGCGTGGAGTACTGCAGGTAAAGCACGGCCAGGTCGTCGCAGAGCACGTCGGTCAGGTTGAGCAGCTCCGTGAACATCTTGTAGTTCATGTTCGGCCGGCCATTGCGCAGCGTGGGACGCAGGATCGGGGGCCGGCGCTTCTCGTTGAGCACGTTGCCGCCGGGGAAATCGAGCGGCAGGCTCAGGCAGAAGGTGCGCCCATCGCGCACCTCCGCCAGGCCCTCGAGGACCTTGCTCGGCGTCAGCAGATTCATCCGGCCCGCCTGGTCGTCGGGGCCGAAGTCGCCCCAGTTGGAGCCGGGTGGGCGTTGTCGCCAGCGCGGCGAGGCTGGCGTCGTGTGTTCGATCATGAGAGGGGATGCCGCTGCAAGAGTGACTAAATTTTGAGACAATATCCAATTATTGGTTCTAAACCTTTTGGACTCACATAGGGCTATCCCTAGGCAGTCGCGTGTCAGCCGTGGCTCCCGCCCCTGGATGCAGAGGCGCCGCGCACTGGGGAGCGACACGGTCGATAATGAGCAGATGTCTAATTTTTGAAACAACGAGGCAGCCGTATGGCCTTTGACTTGGCCGACATCGGCGCGCGGGTGCGTGCCTACCGACTTGGTGCTGGTTACAACGCAGACGAGCTCGCTGCGCGACTGGGGGTGTCGCGTGCCGCGCTCTATCGCATCGAGCAAGGGGAGATCGTCAAGATCGACGTGATCCAGAACATCGCCTCCATCCTCGGTACCAGTCTGGCCTCGCTGCTCGGGGCGGGGGCCGAGTACCACGCGAACGCCGCGAGCTACCAGGCACGCATGCAGCAGCTCGAGAAGAATGCGAGTCACATCGTCGCGCTCTTCAGTCCGCTGTCATACCTGTTGACCACCGAGGAGTACGACGAGTACCTTGCACTCATGATCGAGGAGGCGGAAGCGCCCGTCAGCCGCGTGCGCGCTGGTGCCCGAAGCGACCGCGGGACCGCGCTGCTGGAGACCCTCGGGCAGCGTCGGATCCAGGCCCGCGAGCACTCGCCGTCGATCACCTGTCTCTATTCGCTCGAGGAGCTGCGGCGACTGCTGACCCTAGGTTTGGTCGGGCGCCTTGGACTGCCGGCTGCCACGGTCGCGAAGCGCAGGCAGGCAGCTCAGCGCCAGGTGGAACACCTGGCCAGGCTGATGCGCACGGAACCGCTGGGCATCCAGATCGGCCTGGTTGAAAACGTGGTGCCGAACGTGGCATTCCAGCTGTTCTACCAATCCGATGCGGTGGTTCTCGGCACGAGTCCCTTTCGGATCGGCGAATTGCCGAACCTGGACGTGGGCGTGGCGATGATCACTTCCGCGAAGGAGGCTGTCGACCTGCACGTGCAGCTGTTCGATCGGCTATGGAGCCGTTGCAAGCGTGGGACCGATGGCGCCAGGCTGTTGGAAGAACTGCTCGATTGAGCGTGGCGAACGTCCTTCCAGCGAGCCTGTGGCAATCCCATTTGCCACATCGCGTGACGTCATCTAGCGCTCTTTGAAGAAAGCTGCCGGCCTGCTCTCCAGGAACCGGCCGAAGCCCACCAGCCATCTGCGCGGTCGACGTCGGCCGGCTTGCCGAGAGCTCTCTCGAGGGGGCGCTCGACCCCAAGGCCTTCGGCATCGTCCCCCGATTCGAGGAGCAAATCGCGCGCCTTGAACACGATCATGGTCGGCAACAACAACGGTTGCCTCGCGCAAGGACTCACGAGCTTGCGCAAGGCGCAGATCGATGGCGAGCGGATGCAGGACTGCTACCAAATTCATCCAGCGGGACTTTGCGGAGATCGCCCGCAACTTCGGATGCCTGGGTCTGCCAGTCGACCGCCACCGCGATCCGCCGGACGCGCTGGACGAGGCGTCGTGCAGCGGGCTTGCGGCGGTGATCGACGTGCGGCATCGATCCCGCGGCTTTGGCGCCGTTGCCCTGGATGCCTTCTCTGTAAGCCTTGCTGTAAGGCCTGCAAGTACTTCGGGCAGCTTGGGCCAGGGAACTACGACACGATATCCTTGGCAGCGGCTTCAAGGGGCACAAGGATCGTGGTTCATCTCCGCTCAGATATGCTCAGCCGCACATCAGCGGGACCCGCCATGCGAGAAGCCGAGTATTTCGTACTGAGGGCATTTGTCGCAGTGCAGGAGCAAGGGAGCTTCCACCGGGCGGCAGAACAGCTGCGCTTGAGGACGAGCATCCGCACGTAGTTTTTCTTGTATGCGCCGCGCAGGGCGACTTTCGTCGATGTAATGATGTACCTTTTGCGATGAAAAGGAGTGGCCAGACGTCACCACGTCTTTTGTCGAGGGTTCGGTCCTGCGGGAGTTACGGGCGTCAGACATGCTTGCAGTACTCACCGTCTGCGGCACCTCAAAATGCCTCGGCATCGCTCTCGAACCTTTGAGCCAAGCCTTCACGCGGAATGTCCTCGGCTGGGGTCGACCTCGGGCAACTTCGTTTCCGCTGATGCGATTGGTGCGATGGTCTGGTTGCTGTGCGGAGTTCGGCGCCGACGGGGCACCTCAGACGCGCGCTCGGATGCAGGCTCGAGATTTATCCGCTACATACCTTGCACGACGAGGAAGTGAACATGCGATGGATGTTGATTCAAGGAAGCTGACTGGCTGATACAAGAGCCGCGGCAAAAGAAGTTGCTGGCGCAATGATGCGCCGTCGAGATTCAATGGGATTGTTTCTAGAGCGCCACTCGACCAACTCGATCGAAATCAACGCCCGCCCGGAATTACCGCCAGCGTGAAGATTTGGTTGTGCTCACCATTTTGAGGTAAGCGTCCCGAGAAGTCATGTTGACGTCTTCTGCCGTGGGTGGGTAGCGGTCGCACAATGGTCGCTCTCAAACGGTCTGATACGTGCAAATGCTTGATCTCCACGCCCCACTTGTACCCGGAACATCTGCCGCGGGATTCGAGATTGGGCAATCGCTGTCAAGTGTTGAATCCTTGCTGCATGGTGCAAGCAGGAAGGACCATGTACCGGGCTTTCACCTCGTGGCCGCGCTGGCAGAGAACAAGGGAGCTCTTGTTCTTCGGAACTTTGGCGACCCTGGGGAAACCGCCATATTCTTTGGTTCAGACGTCGTCCGGCTAGTGTTCTCTCCCGGTGGGGTGCTCAGGTGCATTTACGTCTTCGAGGGCTATCTTGGCGCCTACGAAGGAGTGCGGGTCGGTGACATGCTGTCGCTGCTGTCACCGACTATGGAGCTCGACTTCGACGGCGGAGACGAGATGTATTACCGCCTCGATGGCGAGGGCGAGTACATCCCAGGAATCGCGATAGTCGCTGTGGAGGCCGACGTGTCACAGCACGCCTCTACACCGGTCGTCGGTTACTGCGTTCACGACTGGACGATCTTCCGAACCCAAACATGACGGAGAGTTGCCTCCGTCACCACAACTACGCCTTGCCGTGACTAAGCCGCGTCCCAGCGATGTGGCAGGAGTTCCGCTATGTCGCGCGCCCGATGCGTTGGCAATCGCGTCATGACGTCCTTGAGGTAGGCGTAGGGGTCGTGGCCGTTGAGTTTGGCGGTCTGGATGAGGCTCATGATGGCGGCGGACCGCTGCCCGGCACGAAGGCTTCCGGCGAACAGCCAGTTGTTGCGGCCTACGGCGATCGGCCGGATCTGGTTCTCCACCCAGTTGTTGTCTGCAGGCAAGTTGCCGTCGTCCAGGTAGCGCGTCAGCGCGGCCCAGCGCTTCAGGCTGTAGTTCAGTGCTTTGGCTGTCCCTGAACCTTCTGGAACCTTGAGCCGCTGCGCGATCATCCAGGCATGCAGCGCCTCGGCGATCGGTCGACCCCGCGCTTGGCGTATCCGACGCCGCTCATCGGGGTCCAAGTGTTTCACCTCACGCTCGATCTCGTAGAGCCGAGTGAAGTACTGGATTCCGGCCTCGGCGATCTGGCTCTTGTTGGCTGTGTGCAGCTCGACGAACTTGCGCCGCGCATGGGCCAGGCAGCCAGCTTCGACAACGCCCTTGGCCAGCAGGGCCTTGTAGCCGGAGTAGTCGTCACAGACCAGCGCGCCGCGCCAGCCGCCCAGGAAGTTCTGCGCATGCTGGCCAGCCCGGCTGTCGGCGAAGTCGTAAACCACCGCCTTCATGTCTTCGAAGGCGCCGGGCGTGTAGGCCCACAGATACGCACGGTGAGTCTTGCCGGTGCCGGGCTTGAGCATCGCTACCGGTGTCTCGTCGGAATGCAGAACGCGGTGAGCGAGGATCGCTTCCTTGAGTGCGTCCACCAGCGGTTGCAGGCGCACACCACAGGCGCCGACCCAGGCTCCGAGCGTTGAGCGAGGGATGGCCAGGCCAGCGCGCCCGAAGATCGCTTCCTGCCTGTACAGCGGCAGATGGTCAGCGTACTTGGCGACCATCACCTGTGCCAGGAGGCCGGCTGTCGGGATGCCCTTGTCGATCACCTGTGCGGGCACCGGCGCCTGGATCAGCGTCTGGCACTTCGCGCAGGCCCACTTACCTCGAACATGCCGCTCGACGGTGAACACGCCGGGAACGTAGTCGAGCTTCTCGGCCACGTCCTCACCGAAGCGCTTGAGGGCGCAGCCGCATGCACAGGTAGTCGACTCGGGTTCGTGGTGAATGTCGACGCGCGGCAGGTCTGCCGGCAGCGCCGTGCGACGCGGCTGCTGCTTGTCCTCAGTCTTGGGTGGCGGGCGGAGCTGCTTCAGCTCCTCTTCAATGGCGGCCAGGTCGGCATCGAGCGTCTCATCCAGAAGGCTGGCCTGCGCCGCGTCGAGCTTCTCGCTGCTCTTGCCGAAGCGCAGGCGCTTGTACTGCGCGAGTTCGTGGGTCAGCTGATCGACCTTGGCGGTCTTGAACGTGACCTCGCGCGTGAGCGTCTCGATCGAGCGGTCCTTGGCCTCAAGCTGGCTTTGCTGCTTTGTGCGGTCCTTGATGAGCCGGAGGGTCACCTCGCGCAGTTGCTCTGCGTTGAGGCCCTTCAGTTGTTCGGCATCCACCATGAGCACGTATGGTGCTGACCGAGCGCACGAATGTCATCGGCGTTTGCAGCAATTGCACCGCCGCCTGCGATCACACCACGGTGATGACGCCCGCTGCACCGACACGCTGCCAGGGCAGTCCAAGCACGAGTGCGTCAAGCTGCTCACGCGTCATAGCCATCTGCGTGCCCAGACTTGCGTTAGCCCAGAGGAAGCGGCCGTGGTGCAGCCGACGGGCACACAGCCAGATGCCGATGCCGTCGTGGACGAGGACCTTCATGCGGTTGGCCCGCCGATTGGCGAACAGGTACGCATGGTTCGGATGTGCGGCACCGAACACCTTCACGACACGCGCCAGCGCCGTCTCGGTGCCAGCACGCATGTCGATCGGCTCGGTGGCCAGCCACACCGCATCGATGCGGATCAACGCAGCCACTCGCGCAGCCAGGCTGCGCACGACGAGGCCGACTCCACTGGCCAGTGCACCACCGCAGTGGCGCTGCCTCTCTTAAGCTCGATGCGGATGTCGCGAATCGGCCTCTCGGCTTCGGGCTGCACATCGAGCGCGACAAAGGCTGGCGCCGGCAACTTGGGAACCTCAAGCGCCTTCGGCGCCGCTGCCTTGCGATCGTCGGCGCGCCACCTGTGCACCACGTTCGCGTTCAGGTTGTACAGCCTCGCGATCGCCGCAGCAGACGCATCCGGTTGGCGGCATGCCTCCAGAACCTCCGCCTTGAATCTCGCGCTGTGCTTGCGACGGGTGGCCCGCTTAACCACCCCATCTATTGCGTCCACATCATTCATCGCGGACACGATGCCTGCCGACTCTCAGGCTATCAAGATGACTTCACTGCGTGCTTACATTTTGAGCACGTCCAGGACTGGATCGGTTAGTTCGCGACTTTTTCGGGGAGCAGTTGATCGTCAGCTCGGTGCAACCCAATTCCGTCAAAGAACAGATCTACCAAGTGCGCGATACGCGCTTTTCCGCTGTGGGACTGCTCGACAGCAAGAGAGATCGCCGTGACCATGCACAACAGATCGTCCAGGGACAGATCCTCGCGAATCGCTCCCGCTTCTTGCGCACGCTGGAGCAGCCGCAGACCCTCATCGCTCCCCGCTTTGCAGCCGGGAGTGCCGCTTTTAAGTACCGCGCCCAGCGATGCAGCTAGTCCGTGATAGTGGCTGGCATGCATCACGAGCGCTCGAACGAAAGCGCGTATGGAGGCTGTGGGTTCGGGCGCAGGGTCTGCGGCTCGACTCGCCGCTGCGAGCGACAACAGGCGCTCATCGCTTAGTGCGGCAAGCAGGGCCTCGCGCGTCGGGAAGCGGCGATAAAGCGTCCCGATCCCCACCTTCGCACGCTTGGCAACATCGTCGAGCGAGGCATCAGCACCACGCTCGAGAAACACCTCTTCGGCAGCTGCAAGGATACGCTCCCGATTGCGCGCTGCATCGGCGCGTAGTGGCGCCTCATCGGTGGCAGGACTTTCTTTCATATCCGGTCTTGGTTACAAGTGGATGATAGCTCCGCTTCAAAAGTGGATGGTTCCTCCATATAATAAGTGGAGGAACACTCCACTTTAGAGATGAGGTACGCATGGGCAAGCGATTTGTAGACAAAGTTGTAGCGATTACCGGTGGCAGCGAAGGCATTGGACTGGCAACTGCCAAGCTCTTCGCCGCAGAGGGCGCGCGGGTCTACGTCACCGGACGCAGACAGGAGCGACTCAACGACGCCGTCCGGGAAATTGGCAACGGTGCTATCGGCGTACAGGGAGATGCCGCGAACCTCACCGACCTCGATCGCCTCTACGAGCGCATTCAGCGCGAGAGCGGCAAGCTGGATGTTGTGTTTGCCAACGCTGGCATCGCCGAGGGCGAGCCGCGCCCGCTGGGCACGATTGACGAAGCCGGCTTTGACCGCCTATTCGACTTGAATGTACGCGGCGTGCTTTTTACCGTGCAGAAGGCATTGCCACTGATGACCGCTGGCGCCGCAGTCATCCTGAACGGCTCGGTCGCCGGCAGTAAAGGCTTTCCCGACCAAACGCTCTACAACGCGAGCAAGGCGGCAGTGCGTTCGTTCGCGCGAACCTGGACGGCCGACCTGAAGGAGCGCGGAATCCGCGTCAACGTGGTATCGCCGGGCGGCACTGAGACCAGTCTGATGCGTAGCTACCTTGATTCGCGACCGGGCGTCGAAGACATGCTGAAGCAGGTCGTGCCTCTCGGTCGCCTGGGTCAGCCAGACGAGATCGCGCGCGCCGTGCTGTTCCTTGCATCAAATGAGAGCAGCTACATTGCCGGCATTGAACTCTTCGTGGATGGCGGCTCGATCGCTGTTTGAGACTCTTTCCGACGAAGACTTCCTACAAGCTGCGCAGCGCTAGGTCACGGGAACAAGTCCTTGCCGACGGTGTCGAACGCCAGGATCGGCGTACCCATGCTTCGCGCTGATTGCGAGCGCCACGTCTGTTCGGTGTGCGCTAGACGCAGGGCGCGGCCTCCGGTCGATTGATCGAGGTGCCCTGAGAGTCACGCGAACGCTCTAGGTGGGCCTTGTGGACACCTATCTGTAGTTTCCCAAGACATAGGGGATGGCGCGCTGTTGTTCGCCGCTGTTTCGATGCAGATCGAACTGCGCCATGCCTCAGAGGGGCGAGTGTTCGTCTGCGAAAGAGCCCCACTGGGCCTGTACGGCGTTCCAGCCGTCAGCGCATGCATCGGCCCAATGGCGCTGTTGCTGGATCCGTTCCTCGCCGCGTGCACGGGGAGCTTCCTGCAATTCATTTATCTCTTGAGGAGAAATGATGTAAGCCGCGGGACGGCCGCGTTGGGTGATGGCGACGGGCTCGCGTTGAGCAGAGCCCAGCAGTTGCCCGAAGCGATTTTGTGCTTCGGCCGAGGTGACATTGAGCATGAACATTCCCAAATTGGCTAAATACAGTTTAGCTGGCGTATGTCATGAATTGCCGAGGTGCAAGCGTCTGCTTAGTAGCCAGAGCCGTGGATCGCCGTGGTCTCCCCCTCGAGCACCAGCGTCGGCGGACTGGCGAGCACGCCCTCGCCGCGGTAGGCCGCTCGCGGCCTCCCAGCCGAGCGGGTGAGGCTCCAGAAGGCCAAGCCCTCGATGTAGATCGTCGGCGTGGTGCTCATGGAAGTACCTTCGTGCTTCGCACCGCGGTCCGAGCTTGCTTGGGGCGGCCTGGGGCGGTGCTCATGCCTGCGCCGCCTTACCGAACACCAGTGCGCAGTTGTTGCCGCCGAAGCCGAAGGAGTTGGAGAGCGCGTAGCGCACCTCGCCGTGCGCCGGCGCGAGCCGGATCTGCGGGCCGAAGCCCGGGTCGAGCGCGGCCGAGTTGACCGTGCCCGGCATCAGGCCGCGCTCGATCGCCAGCAGGCTGATCACCGCCTCGACGATGCCCGCGGCGCCCAGCGTGTGGCCCGTGAAGCCCTTGGTCGAGCTCGCATGCGTGCGCGCCGGGAAGCGGCGCGCCACCAGCGCGCCCTCGACCTCGTCGTTCTTCTGGCTCGCGGTGCCGTGCATGTTGATGTAGTCGATCGCCTCGGGCGCGAGGCCGGCGCGCGCCAGCGCCTCGTCGAGCGCGCGCTCGGCGCCCAGGCCCTCGGGATGCGGTGTCGACATGTGGTGCGCGTCGCTGGCCTCGCCGTAGCCCAGCAGCTGCAATCCGGTGGCGGAAGCCGCGTCGGCGCGCTCGAGCAGCGCGAAGCCCGCAGCCTCGCCCAGGCTGATGCCGTCGCGGTCCGGATCGAAGGGCCGGCACGGCCCGCCCGACACCAGCTCGAGCGAGTTGAAGCCGAACAGCACGCTGCCGCACAGCGTGTCGACGCCGCCGACCACGGCCGCGTCGACCAGGCCCAGGCGGATCAGCCGCTCGGCCGAGGCGAACACCTTGGCGCTCGAGGAGCAGGCGGTGGAGATGGTCTCGCTCGGCCCCTCGAGGCCCAGCACCTCCTGCACGAACATCGCGAGCGAATGCGGCGTGTGCACCTTGGGGCGTCGCTGTGCGGTCGGAAAGGCGCCGCTGGCGTCGAGTTGGGTATAAGCAAGCTCGGCCTCACCGATGCTCGAGGTCGAGGTGCCGAGGATCAGCGCGATGCGCGCCGCGCCATGGCGCCCGCGCGCCTCGGCCACGGCCTCGAGGAAGCCGTCGGCTTGCAGGCCGAGCCAGGCCAGCCGGTTGTTGCGGCAGTCCCAGTGCGCGAGGGCGTCGGGCAGGCGGAGCTCTTCGAGGCCGTCGACGCGGCCGATCCAGGTCGGCAGCGGCGCGGGGCCGAAGTCGTTGGCGCG
>JAESGW010000173.1_pt1:0-67500 | contig 124791 bp, 114 predicted proteins | sample 9269791 | NCBI WGS metagenome assembly JAESGW01 (sample SAMN16773120, study PRJNA677053) | algae metagenome | isolation source: Aphanocapsa lilacina HA4352-LM1 and co-occurring heterotrophs from near cave... | place: USA: Maniniholo cave, near Haena, Kauai, HI | collected 2009-07-28
CACCCACCGCCCCGCTCGACATTGGCGACGGCGGCGCGCGTGACGGCTTTTTCGATGCGGATCAGCTATTCGCCGTATTCGACCGGGTCGAGGTCGAGCGCCTCGTTGCTATGTTCACTTGGTCCCTCGACGCCGCCTACGCCCCCGAGGTCTGATATCCGGGAGCGGCAGCCTAGACCGCTCCTTTGCTCTTTCTCATTGTGATTTTAGTTGGGGGCGGCGGGTCATCTCGCCGCGATCGAGTGCTACAAAAGCTCTTGTCCAAAACTATAAAAGCTTTTGTCGCGCTTCATCCATCGCTCCACCCTGGCGTAACTATGTCGTCATTTCGGCTATATTCACCTTTTGTTCGTTCCTGTTTGCCGCCAATCCGGACCCAAGCCATCGGTGCGGCATGAGCCGGCGCATGTCGGCTGTATCGGAATAGGTCCATTTTGGACATGGTTTGTTCTTTTCGTCAACACCTTATTGACGCTTGCCAAGCCGACGCATCGGGGTCAGTCGAGGGTCAATGGTCATTCGCCTGTCTCCCCTTGCCCGCTTGCGCTGGCGGCGGCGTGTCCGGTCGCTCGTCGCGCTGTTGCTGCTCGCCGGGTTGGCCTTCGCCGCGTGGGTGTGGCTGCCGCCGCCTGCCCTGACCGTGCCGCTCGTCCATGTGATCGACGGCGACAGCCTGACCGTGCAGCGGGAGGATGCCCCCTTGACGATCCGCCTGACGGGCATCGACGCGGTCGAATATCGGCAGGATTGCACGCGCACCGGCGCGGCCTGGCCCTGCGGGCGGGAGGCGCGGACGGCGCTGGAAAAGCTTGCCGGCCGCGGCGCGCTCCATTGCGAACTGGCGGCGAAGGATCATTATGGCCGCACCCTCGCCACCTGCCGCACCGCGGCCTTGCCGGAGGGCATCGACCTCGCCGCCGAAATGGTGCGGCAGGGTTGGGCCGTCGCGACCAGCGACGCCTATATGGTCGAAGAAGCCGCAGCCCAAGCCCGGCAGCGCGGAATCTGGCAAGGGAGCTTCGTCCGCCCCGCCGACTGGCGCGCCGTCCACGAACGCCCGGCGACGGCGTCGGCGCCGCCCGACGCCTAGGGTCGACACACCGCTATGCCTTGCCGCCGTTTCCGGCTAGGGCGAGCCTCATGAACAGCCTGTTTCCCGTTATGATCGGCGGCGCGATCGGCGCCGGCGCCCGCCATCTGGTCGGGCAGGCGATGCTCGCGCGGCCCGGCCCCGGCTTCCCGTGGGCAACGCTGTCGATCAACATCGCCGGCAGCCTGTTGATGGGGCTGCTGATCGGCGCGCTCGCGCGGAGCAGCGACGGCGGCGAAACCGCACGCTTGTTCGTCGGCGTCGGGATTCTCGGCGGCTTCACCACCTTTTCTTCTTTCAGCATGGAATTCTGGATGCTTTTCGAACGCGGTCAAAATGCGCAGGCGTGCGCCTATGTCCTCGCATCGGTCATTGGCGCAATCGCCGCCTGCGGGCTCGGCCTGTTCATCGTGCGGCAGGTGCCGGCATGAACGAGGCCAAGACAGGGCTCGACGGCGCGACGATCGCCGAGGAGGATGACGGCATCCGCCTCGACCGCTGGTTCAAGCGTCATCGCGAAGGCACTCCGCACGCCTTGCTCGCCCGCTGGGCGCGCTCGGGACAGCTGACGCTCGACGGCAGAAAGGCCGACGTGTCGGACCGGATTGCGACGGGGCAGAAACTGGTCATGCCGACGCCGCCGGTGGAAACCGCGGCGCGCCCGGCGCGCAAAGGCCGCCCGTTGACCGCGGCCGACGTCGAGCTCGCGACCGGGATGGTGATCCACCGCGATGCCAGCGCGATCGTACTCAACAAACTGCCCGGCCTCGCGACGCAGGGCGGCACCAAGACCGAACAGCATGTCGACGGCCTGCTCGACGCGCTGAAATATGACGGCCCGACGCGCCCGAAGCTCGTCCACCGCCTCGACAAGGACACGTCGGGCGCGCTGCTCATCGCGCGCACCCCGCGCGCCGCGGCCTATTTCGCGAAGAGCTTTTCGAACCGCAGCGCCAAAAAGACCTATTGGGCGATCATCGTCGGCGTCCCCGACATCCAGCAGGGCGAGATCGACCTGCCGCTTGCCAAACAGCCGGGATCGGGCGGCGAGAAGATGCACGTCCACGACAGCGGCCTTGCGTCGAAGACGCGCTACCGCGTGATCGAGCGCGCGGGCAACAGCGCGGCGTGGGTCGAACTGCAACCGCTCACCGGGCGCACCCATCAGCTGCGCGTCCATATGGCGGCCATCGGCCACCCGATCGTCGGCGACGGCAAATATGGCGGTAAAGGCGCCTTCCTGACCGGCACGATCAGCCGCAAGATGCACCTCCACAGCCGGCGGCTGCGCATCGACCACCCCGATGGAGGCGCGATCGATATCAGCGCCGAGGTGCCCGAACATTTTGCGGCGAGCCTCGACGCGCTGGGTTTCGACCGGCTGCTCGGCGAGGTCGGGATCGACCAGGCCGAAAAGGGTCCGCCGCCCAAATCGGCGCTGAAAGCGCAGGCGAAAGCGCACAGCAAGCAAATCCGCAAGGCGCGGCGCGGCGAACGGCGCGGGCGCACCGCCGACAGCAAGCCGACCGACTTTGTCGGCAAGGCGAAGCCCAAGGCAAAGACGAAAGCGGCCGCCAAAGCGGGCAAGCCCGCACCGAAGAAGCTCGCGGGCAAACGGCCGACCGCGAAGAAACATCCGGCGCGCCCACCCAAAGCGAGCTGATGCATCCCAATAGCGCCTTCCGTCCGCGACAGGACGACCTCGCCGAACTGCTGGTGCGCGAGATCGGCTTTGCCGCGATCTTTGCGAGCACCCCCGACGGGCCGCGCGTCGCGCATGCGCCGGTGTTGCTGAGCGACGACCGGGCCACGCTGCAATTCCACCTCGCACGCGGCAACGCCCTCACGCGGCACCTCGATGGCGCGAGTGCACTCGCGGTCGTGCAGGGCCCCGATGCCTATGTCAGCGCGAGTTGGTATGCCGACGCCGACCAGGTGCCGACGTGGAATTATGTCGCGCTCGAAATGGAAGGCACAGCAAGGAAGCTGGGCGATGCCGAACTGGTCGCGCAACTCGATACGCTGTCGGCGAACCATGAAGCGCGCGTCGGCGCAAACCCGCCCTGGACGCGCCACAAGATGAACCCGGCGCTGTTCAGCAAGATGACCGGCGCGATCACCGGCTTCGAGATGCGGATCACCGCGTGGCGCCCGACGATCAAGCTGTCGCAAAACAAGAGCGCGGACGAGCGTGAGCGGGTGATCGAGGGCATCGAGGCGACGGGCCATGGCGCGCTCGCGCAGTTGATGCGCCACCTCGGCGGCGATAGAGAGGGCGCATGACGCAAGCCGACGACAGCCTCGCCAGAAAACGCTTCTTTGCCATCACCGCGATGCGTCTGATGGGTGCAATCTTTGTGCTGATCGGCTTCGTGCTGATCCGCGGTGGATGGGAACTCGCGGGGCAGCCGACCGACCGCTGGATCGGGGTTGCGGTCGTGCTCATCGGCGCGTTCGATTTCGCGGTCATGCCGTTGCTGCTCGCGCGCCGCTGGCGTTCGCCCAAAGAGCTGTGAAACGCTTCTGGAAAGAGGTTGCCGTCGCCCCCGGGGACGGCGGCTGGGGCATCGCGCTCGATGGCCGGCCGGTGCGCACGCCGCAGCGCGCGCCGCTGGCGGTCGCGAGCCTTGTGCTCGCCGAAGCGATCGCCGCCGAATGGCTGGAGGTGGGCGCGACGATCGATCCCGCGGCGATGCCGATGACCGGGCTTGCCAACGCCGCGATCGATCTTGCCGCACCCGATCTCGCCGCCTTTGCCATACCGGTTGCGGCCTATGCCGAAAGCGACCTCTTCTGTTACCGCGACGCGCGCGACGCGGCGCTGCAGGCCGAACAGGCGGCGGCGTGGAACCCGCTGCTGTCATGGGCGGAGGCACGATACGGCATCGAATTTGCCCTGACGCAGGGCGTGCTGCCGGTCGACCAGCCCGACGCGACGATCGTCGCGTTGCAGGATGCGGTGTTTGCCCAGAACCCGTGGCGGATCACCGCGCTGACGCCGCTGGTGACGATCGGCGGATCGCTCGTCGCGGGCCTCGCGCTCCTCGAACGTGCGTTCGACGCCGATGCGCTGTGGGAGGCGGTCAGCCTCGACGATCTCTATCAGGAACGCCGCTGGGGCGCCGACGCCGAAGCGCAAAAGGCGCGCGCCGCGCACAAACACGACTGGGACAATGCGGCGCGGTTCCTGACCCTGCTCTAATCCGTAAAATCCGGCTTCCGCTTCTGCATCCCGGCCATCACCGCTTCCATCTGGTTCGGCGTTCGGATGACCTTCACCTGCTCGTCGCTTTCGGCCTGCAGGATTTCGGCGTCGCTGGCATCGGCGAGCATGTTGCACAGCCGCTTGGCGCCACGAATCGCGTGCGGATTCTTGTCGGCGATCACCGCCGCGAGCTCCATCGCCTTGGCCCGCGGGTCATCCGACACATGCGTCGCAAAGCCGAGCAGCTTCGCCTCCGATCCGTTGAATTCACGGTTGGTGTAGATCAGCTCGCGCAGCACGTCGTCGGCGACCTGCGTGCGCCACAGTGCCATGCCCGCGACGTCGGGGACGAGTCCCCACCGCATCTCCATGATCGCGATCCGTGTGTCGGGGTGGACGATGCGGATGTCGGCGGCGGCCATGATCTGGCTGCCCGCGCCGAAGGCGACGCCATGCACCGCAGCAATCACCGGCACCGGGATTTCGCGCCAGCCCCACGCGGCATATTGGGCATTGTTCGCGATGCCCCTGGTCCGATCGGCGAGGCTGCCGCCCGCGCTGCTCGCGCCCGGATCGCGGTCATTGCTCAGGCTCGAAAGGTCGAGCCCCGCGCAGAAGGCGCGCCCTTCGCCCGACAGCACGACGACGCGCAGACCCGCGGTGGCCTTGAGCTGATCGACCGCTTCGGCGAGCGCGTCCCACATCGCGGGGTCGAGCGCGTTCATCTTGTCGGCGCGGATCAGCCGGACGTCGGCGATACCGCCGTCGAGCATGGTGATCGAGATACGGTCTTTCACGGGAGAGTCCTCTTCAACGTTTCAAGGCGGCTTCTACGAGCGGCAGCTGGTCGTTGCCGAAATACATGTCGGTGGTGTCGACGAACATCGTCGGCGATCCATAGCCACCCCGCGCGATCACCTCGTCGGTGTTGGCGCGCAGCCTTGCCTTGACCGCGTCGGTCGTCGACGCGGCGCGGATCGCGGCACCGTCGAGCCCGGCGGCGTTCGCAACCGCTTCCAGAACATCCGGATCGTCAAGATTGTCCTGCGCGCCGAAATAGCTTGCGAACGCCGCCGCGGCAAAGGCGATCAACGCCGGCTGGTCGTCCTCGAGCGCGGCGGCGAAGCGCATCGCGCTGACGCTCTTCGCCGGGTGCCATTGCGACGGGAAATTCATCTCGACCCCCGCGAGCCGCGCCCAATCCTTCAGCACCTTCCAGCTATGGAGAAGCTTGCGGTTGTCCGTCTGTTCGCGCGCGGCGTAGACGCCCTGATTCACCGCGTTGAACACCCCGCCGACGAGGATCGGGCGAAAGGTCGCCGTCGCCCCGGCGGACTCGACGATCGCATGGACATTGGTGAACGCCAGACAGGTCCACGGCGACGACAGGTCGAAGAAGAATTCGAGCCCGCGCGGCATCACGCCTTCGCCTTTTCCCAATATTGGTCGCGAAGCAGGCGCTTGTAGAGCTTGCCCGTGTCGTGGCGGGGCAGCGCTTCCATGAAGTCGATCCGGCGCGGGACCTTCACCCCCGACAATTTCTCGCGCGCATAGGCGCAAAGTTCGTCGCGGAAAGCATCGGTCGCATCGGCCATGTCGGCGGGCTGGATGACCGCGATCACCTCTTCACCCATTTCGTCGTGCGGGCCGCCAACCACCGCGACGTCGGCGACCTTCGGATGCGTGACGAGATGGTTCTCGATTTCCTGCGGATAGATGTTCACCCCGCCCGAGATGATCATGAAGCTCTTGCGGTCGGTGAGATAGAGGAAGCCTTCTTCATCAACTTTGCCCACATCGCCGAGGGTCGACCAACCCTTCGAGTTGCGACTCGACGCCGTTTTCTCGCTATCACCATGATATTCGAAGACATTTTCGCTTTCGAAGAAAACGGCTCCTTCTTCGTTCGCGCCGAGCTCGGTCTCGTTGTCCTCGCCCATGATGTGGACCGCGCCGAGGATCGGGCGGCCGACGCTGCCCTTGTGCGTCAGCCAGTCGGGGCTGGAGATGAAGGTCATGCCATTGCCCTCCGACCCTGCATAATATTCGAAAAGCACCGGCCCCCACCAGTCGATCATCGCCTGCTTGACCGGGACCGGGCACGGTGCGGCGGCGTGGATCGCGACCTTGAGCGACGAGGTGTCGTAGCGCGTGCGCACCCCTTCGGGGAGCTTGAGCATCCGCACGAAATGCGTCGGCACCCACTGGCTGGCGTTCACGCGATATGTCTCGACAAACGCGAGCGCCGCCTCGGGATCGAATTTCTTCATCAGGACGACGGTGCCGCCGAGGCGGTGGATCGTCATCGACCAGCGCAGCGGCGCGGCGTGATAGAGCGGCGCGGGCGAGAGATAGATGCTGTCGGCATTGATCTGGAATATCGCCGAGGCGAGCAGGACGAGGCTGTTCGTCGCGTCGATCGCCGGTTCTTCGGGGAGCGGCACGCGCACCCCCTTCGGCCGACCGGTCGTGCCCGACGAATAGAGCATGTCGACCCCGGCGCGCTCGTCGGCGACCGGCGTCGCGGGCATCGCGCCGACCGCATCTTCCCAGCTTTCATAGCCGGGGATCGCGCCGTCCATGGCAAAGCGCTTGATCCCGGTCGTGAGCTGCTGCGCCGCGCCCGCGAGGCTTGCCGACACGATGAGGATCTGCGCGCCCGAATTTTCGAGAATATAATCGGTCTCGTCCTGCGTCAGCCGTGACGAGATGCAGACGTAGCGCAGTCCCGCACGTTGCGCGCCCCACGTCAGCCCGTAATAATGCGGGGTGTTGTCGAGCATGAAGGCGACGACATCCTCATGCCCCAGCCCGTGCGCGCGGAAGAGCTGCGCCGCGCGGTTCGACGCGGCGTCGAGTTCGCCATAGCTGATCGTCTCCCCCGTCTCGGCGACGATGATCGCAGGCTTGTCGGGGTTGCTACGCGCATGAACTGAGGGGTGCATTGGCCATCATCTCCGGGAATCGTTGCTTTCTTTATGTCGAAGATCAGTAGCAACCTGAAACTTTCGGTCAAGCAAGCTGGGCTCGTGACAGGACCCCGATCACGAAGCGGCAAATTGCGGCGCAAGATCGGGCGATGCCAACGCTAGTCCGGGCGCGACCGCAGCGTGTACCCCATGCCCTTGATCGTGTGCAGCATCGGCCAGTCGAAGCCGCGATCGACCTTTGCGCGCAGCCGCGACATATGCACCTCGACGCGGTTCGTCCCCGGATCGAAATCCAGCAGCCACACCGCGCGTAAAAGCGCCGCGCGCGATAACGGCCGGTCCGGCACACGCGCGAGATTTGCGAGCAGGTCGAACTCGCGAAGTGGCAGGCGGATCAGGCGCCCCGCGCGCTCGACGCGCCGGTCGATCAGGTCGATGCGCAGCTCGCCTTCGCCCAGCTGGCCGGCGGCGATACGACTGCGGCGAAGCAAGCTGGCGATGCGCGCCAGCACCTCGGGAAGATTGTCGGTCCAGCCGACCGCATCGTCGGCGCCGGCATCCAGCGCCACCATGCGGTCCTCAAGCGAATCGCGATCCGATATGACAATCAGCGGACGCCGCCCCGCGATCGATGCCGCCAACCGGACGAACTCGAAGGGCTCCTGCCAATCGAGGAAAGGGTTGATGAGCAGCAGGTTGAAACAGCTATCGGTCCAGAGCCGGAGGCCGTTCACATGTGGCGGCAGCAGCACGACGTCACACCCCGCCGTCTCGATCGCATTGCACAGGCTCTCCACCCGCTTCGGCAACGGATGATAGATGGCAACGAGCAACTTCCTGTCGCTTGATTCCGAAATATCCGATGATGCCATCCGCATCCCCCGTCGTCGACGCAACATCTTGTCGCCCCGCCGCCCCACCGGCATTGCACCGCCTTTCGGCTGTGCTAGTCCATGGGCCATGACCAGTATCGAAATGCTTGACGGCGACTTCGCCACCCTGCCCGACCTTGTCCGCGCCCATGCCGCGGAACGTCCCGATGCCGTAGCGGCTGCCGACCCGGCGCGGCGGCTGAGCTGGTCCGAACTGGATCAATTGACCGACCGAATCGCCGCGCGATTGCAGCAGGACGGATTCGCGAAGGGCGACCGCGCCGCGATCGCCGGGCTCAACAGCGTCGAGCAGATGGCGGTGATTCTCGGCACGCTGCGCGCCGGCGGCGTCGCCGGGCTCGTCACCAACAGCGCGACGGGCGAGCAGATGGCGGCGATGATCGCCGATACCGGCGCGCGCCACCTGTTCCTCGACAGCGCCGCGAAGGCCAGCCTCGATGGGCAAGTGATCACCGCGAGCGACCTGATCGCGATGGACGGCGGCGACGCCGGGACGCCGCTGGGCGCGTGGCTGTCGCTGGGGGGCGCGAAGCCGGCCCCGGTCGAGATCCGGCCCGAAGACGGGTTCAACATCATCTATTCGTCGGGCACGACCGGCACGCCGAAGGGTATCGTCCACAGCCATGCGATGCGCTGGCAGCATATCATTCGCGGCGCCCCCGCCTATGGCCCCGATGCGGTCACCATCCTGTCGACCCCGCTCTATTCGAACACGACGATGGCGAGCTTCATGCCGACGGTCGGGTCGGGCGGGCAGGTCGTGCTGATGAAGAAATTCGACGCGCGCGGGTTCCTCGAACTCGCGGCGCGCGAACGGGCGACGAACACGATGCTCGTCCCGGTACAGTACCGCCGGATCATGGCACTGGAGGATTTCGGCGACTTCGACCTCTCCAGCTTCGTCGTCAAATATTGCACCTCGGCGCCCTTCCCGGCGGCGCTGAAAGCCGATGTGCTGCAACGCTGGCCGGGCGGGCTCGTCGAGATTTACGGCATGACCGAGGGCGGTGCGGCGTTCATCCTCGAGGCGCATCAGTTCCCCGACAAGCTCCACACCGTCGGCAAGCCCGCGCCGGGGCACATCGCGAAGGTGATCGACGAGGACGGCAATGAACTGCCGCAGGGTTCGGTCGGCGAAGTCGTCGGTCGGTCGCCGGCGATGATGACGGGGTACAACAACCGCCCCGACGCGACCAAGGCGATGCACTGGTACGATGCCGACGGCCAACTCTTCTATCGCCACGGCGATATCGGGCGGATCGACGAGGACGGGTTCCTGACCTTGATGGACCGTGCCAAGGACATGATCATCTCGGGCGGGTTCAATATCTTCCCGAGCGACCTCGAGGGCATATTGCTGGCCGACCAGCGCGTCGTCGAGGCGGCGGTGGTCGGGATGCCGAGCGAGGAATGGGGCGAGACGCCGGTGGCGTTCGTCGTGCTGAAGGATAGCGCCGATGCCGAAACGGTGCGCGCGGACTGCAACGCCAAGGTCGGCAAGACGCAGCGATTGAGTGCGATTACCGTGGTGGAGGAACTGCCGCGCAGCCCGATCGGCAAGGTGCTGAAGCGCGAGCTGCGGGATGCGTACGTCGGGTAGCTTCCGGGCTGTCAGCTAGCCGCCGGAAGCCGCCATCTCTTTCATCGTCACCCCGGACTTGATCCGGGATCCATCGCGCAGTGGTAGCCTCATGGACCCCGGATCAAGTCCGGGATGACGAAGGCAGGAAACGACCGGTAGTTGCCGTACCCCGGCGAAGGCCGGGGTACGGGAGTGGTAGCGAACGTTCGTTCACCACCCCAAAGCAGGCACTCGTGCGCCGCATATCCTGTCAGACCAAACCCGCCGCCTCGATCGCCGCCATCGCATTCTGCAACCGCGCGTCGCCTTCGCCCTCGACCCACGCCCATTTGAGCCGCCGCCGGTCGAGTTCGCCGATCGCGACCTCCATGAACTGATCGCGCGCCAATTCGCTGCCGAACAGGCGCGTACCGTCCTCCTCCCACGAAAGGTCCATCGCGGGGACGAGATAGAGGTCGGCGACCTCGTCCCACAGGTCGATTTCGGGCAGGCGGCGGCCGAGCAGCATGATCGCCCATGCCTGTGTCATCAGCGCATCGGTGTCCGAGACGAGCCAGTCGGGCCGCTGCGCAAGCGCGTCGCGGGTCGCCGCGCGGTGGCCGTCGAAGATCGCGAGCAGGTCGACCTCGTCGAGATCGGTGCCGTTCGCCTCGGCATAGGTGCGGCCATATTCGGGCACCACGAGCCCGCCGAGCCGGAGTGCGATACGCGGCGCCAGCGTCGACTTGCCGGTGCTTTCGGCGCCGTGGAGGCAGATATGGCGCGTCACGGCGCCACCCTGCCCTTCGCGGCCGCGCGGCGCCACTGGATCAGCCCGTCGATCGACAGGCCCAGCAGCACGACATAGACCGCGCTGGTCGCATAAAGCCCGCGCGACGCAAACAGCGGCACCGCGATCAGGTCGACGAGGATCCAGAGGAACCAGCTTTCGACCCGGCGGCGCGCGAGCAGCCATTGCGCGGTGATGCTGAGCATCGCGATCGCGCCGTCGATCCACGGTGCCACCGCATCGGTGTAGCGATCCATCGCAAAGCTCCAGCCGAGCCAGGCGGCGATCGTCGCAGCCCCCCAGCCCCGGCGCGCCCGGTCGGTCATCCAGCGCACCGGAACCCCGCTATCGTCGCGCGCACGCATCCATGCTGCCCAGCCGTAGAGGTTGAGCGCGAAGAAAAAGCCCTGGAGCAGCATGTCGCTGTACAGTTTCGCTTCGAAGAAGACGAAGGCGTAGAGCGTCACCGCGACGAGCGCGAACGGGTAGTTCCACACGCTGCGCAGCCCGACGAGCGCGACATTGGTGAGCACGAACGCCGCGGCGATCCACTCGATATAGCTCATTCGCCCGCCTCATGCCGCGGACGCGTCCACAGCCCGTCACGGCTGATCCGCCGCTGCGGCGGACGCCGCAAGACCGACCAGCCCGCACGCGCAACCCAGCCCAGTTTCGCGAAGAGTGAGGTTCCGGCGCGGTGATCCCATGCATGGTCGCCGCGCGCGCGCACCTCGCGCGCGATGTCGCCATAGATGCCCGCGGCGGCGAGCACTGCCCAGCGGCTGCGCGGGGGCAGCTTGCGCGCACCCCAGCGCGCCGATGCTTCATATTCCCCGGCCATTTCGGCGAGCCATTTCGCCATCACCGACAGGCGCGGACGAAAGGCGGGGTGCATATGCTGCCCGGGCGGAATGTCGAGCTCGACCAGCCATTCAACGGGCAGGTAGCAGCGGTCGGCGGCGGCATCCTCCGCCACATCGCGCGCGATATTGGCGAGCTGGAACGCGATGCCGAGGTCGGACGCGCGGTCGAGCGTCGTCCCGTCGGCAGGATCGATGCCCATGACGAGCGCCATCGCAACCCCGACCGCGCCCGCGACATGATAGGAGTAGCGCAGCAGGTCGCCCTCGCTGCGCGGACGCCAGTCCTTCGCGTCGAGTTCGAACCCCGCGATAATGTCGTCGATGATGGCGCGCGGGATCGCGACCTCGGTGAGCAGGAAACCGAGCGCATCGAAGGCCATCTCGCCGGTCGCCTCGCCGGCAAAAGCCCTGTCGGTCTGCACCCGGATATGCGCAACCGCCGCCACCGGGTCATGTCCCGGCTTCATCGCGCCGCCATGGTCCTGCCCGTCGGTCAGGTCGTCGGCGGCGCGGCACCAGGCATAGAGCAGCCACACCCGTTCGCGCGTTTCGCGGTCGAAGAGCTGGCTCGCCAGTGCGAAACTTTTCGATCCGCGCGCGATGCTGTCGTGCGCGAAACCATGGAGGGCGTGGGCATCATAGGCGCCCCCTTCGGTCATTACAGATTTTCGGCCTTCATCGCGAAAATCGTCTTGTGCGGTTCATAGGCCGCCATCTTGTCGAGCAGATCGTCGAGCCCCGCATCGACGATCATGATCCCCGCGTGCGCGGGGCGGATGAAGCCGACCTCGACCATGTGGCGGTTGAAGGCGATGAGGTCGTTGTAGAAGCCCGCGGCGTTGAGCAGTCCGACGGGCTTGGCGTGATAGCCGAGCTGCGCCCAGCTGATCGCTTCCCAGAGTTCGTCCATCGTGCCGACCCCGCCCGGGATGGTGAGGAAGCCGTCGGAGAGGTCGGTGAACATCTTCTTGCGTTCGTGCATGCCCGAAACGACGTGGAGTTCGGTGCAGCCGCGGTGCGCGACCTCGGCGCCGACGAGCGCGTCGGGGATGATCCCGATGACTTCGCCGCCGGCTTCGAGCGCGCTGTCGGCGACCGCGCCCATCAGCCCCAGCCGGCCGCCGCCGTAAACGACGCCGATGCCCCGCTCCGCCAGCGTGCGGCCGACGTGGCGCGCGGTTTCGATATAGATCGGATCTTCGGGGGTCGCGGACCCGCAATAGACGGCAAGGCGTTTCATCACTTGGAGACTTTCAAATTCCGTTCGGGCCGAGCTTGTCGAAGCCCCGTCCTTCTTTCTTTGCCTTTGAAGGAAGAACCGCCCTTCGACAAGCTCGGGGCGAGCGGGGCCCGGTTATTCGAGCATCAAGGCCGCCGTCGCTTTCGCGCTGCCGACCACGCCGGGAATGCCCGCGCCCGGATGAGTGCCGGCACCGACAAAATAGAGATTGTCGATCACATCGTCGCGGTTGTGCGCGCGGAACCAGGCGCTTTGCCAGAGGACGGGCTCGAGGCTGAACGCGCTGCCGAGATGCGCCGACAGGTCGCGGCCGAAATCGGCGGGCGTATAATGGAAGCGGGTGACGAGATTGGCGCGCAGGCCGGGCGCCACGCGGCGCTCGACTTCGTCGAGGATCGCATCGGCGAACTGCTGCCCGAATTCGCCGTCCCAGTCGGCCTGCGACTTGCCCAGATGCGCAACGGGCGCGAGCGCGTAAAAGGTCGAATGGCCGGGCGGCGCCATGCCGGGGTCGGTGACGCTGGGGTGGTGGAGATAGAGCGAGAAGTCGTCGGGCACGACGCCGTTCCGGTAGATATCGTCGAGCAGCCCCTTGTAGCGCGGGCCGAACAGGATGCTGTGGTGCGCCACATCGGGATAGGCGCCCTTCACGCCGAAATGGACGACGAACAGCGAGGGCGACCAGCGTTTGCGCGACAGGCTGCGCGCGGTCTGCGCGCCCCTCGGATGCCCCGCCAGCAAATCCCGATAGCTGTGCATCAGATCGCCGTTGCACGCGACCATATCGGCGTCGCCGCACCAGCCGCTTCGCGTCGTGACGCCCGTTGCCCGGTCGGCCGTGGTTTCGATACGCGTCACCGGATCGCCGAGCCGCAGCGTGCCGCCCAGTCGCGCGAACAACCGCACCATGCCGCCGACAAGCGCGTTGGTGCCGCCGCGCGCGAACCAGACGCCGCCCTGCTTCTCGATCGTGTGGATCAGCGCATAGATCGCGCTCGTCGTCATCGGATTGCCGCCGACGAGCAAAGTGTGGAACGACAAGGCCTGCCGCAGCCGTTCGTCCTGCACATAGGACGACACGATCGAATAGACGCTGCGCCACGCGCGATATTTCATCAGCGCGGGCGCCGCCCTGATCATCGACGCGAAGTCGAGAAAGGCGACCGCGCCGAGCTTTACATAGCCCTGTTCGTACACGCCCTTCGAATAGGTGAGGAAGCGGTCGTAGCCCTCCACATCGGCGGGATGGAGCTTCGCGATTTCGGCGCGGAGCGCGGCCTCGTCGTTCGAATAATCGAAGCTGGTGCCGTCGGGCCAGTCGAGGCGGTAGAAGGGCATGACCGGCGCCAGATCGACGTCCTGCGCCATATCCTGCCCGCTCAGCGCCCATAGCTCGGCAAGGCACGGCGGGTCGGTGATCACCGTCGGCCCAGCGTCGAAAGTGAAGCCGTCCTTCACCCAATGATAGGCGCGACCCCCGGGCTTGTCGCGCGCCTCGACCACCGTCGTCGCGACGCCCGCCGACTGGAGCCGGATCGCGAGCGCAAGCCCGCCAAATCCCGCGCCGATCACGATCGCGCGGCGCGTCATCGCCAGTCGCGTTTCGCCAGCGCGGCGATCGCGCGGCCGATCGGCACCGGGGGCTTGCCCGACAGGATGCGCAGCTTGTCCGCTATCGTCGAACGACCGGCGTAGAAGCGCGCGATCAGGCGGGGCGACAGGCGGTAGAAGCGCTGGAAGATGCGGAAGCGCTTGTCCGGTTCGGCGGCGCGGAACAGCATCGCGCCGAGCATGCGATAGAAACGCTGGCGCCGCCACGATGTCCTGGCGCGGTCGCGCAGCACGTCGGCCAGATCGGCGCGGTCGACGAGCGCGGGGAGCGCCGAGGCCGTGCGCACCGCGTGCGCCAGCGAATAGCCGGTCGTCGCGTGAAACATCCCGGCGCGCACACCGATCCGCGCGGTGCGGTCGGATTCGGGCCACAGCCGGTCGAAATCGCCCGCGATCACCACCGGCAGCACGCCGCTTTCCTCACGCGTGGTCGCGGCGACATCCCAGCCCTGCGCGGCAGCATAGGCGGCGATGCGTTCGCGGATGAGCGAGGCATCGAGGTCGGCATCCTCGCTGTAATAAGTATCCTCGACGAACAATGTCCCGGCATCGAAGGGGAGCAGATAGACGAAGCGATAGCCGTCCAGTTGCTCGACGGTCGCGTCCATCACGACCGGATGTTCGACGCCGTGCCCGCCCTTCACTCTCAGCGCCTGCCCGACGAATTTCTGCCAGCCGCAGTCGAGGCCCGCGAACTTGCCCGCGCCGCGCGCGTCGATGACATGCCTTGCCGAAATCCGTCCGCCGCGCGACAGCAGCAGATGATCGGGCGCAACATGCTTCGCCTTGTCGGCGATGACATGCCCCTCGGGCAGCGCCGCTGCGACCGCCTCCGCCAGCGCCTCGCCGGTGATACTCTTGTACCCCATCCGCAGTTTCCGGGCGTGCGACGGAAAGCGGACGTCGTAGCGCGGCCAGTGATAGCGGACGAGCGGCGCGACGAGCCAGCGATCCTTCTTCGCGATATCACTGTCGAAAAAGGACCAGACATGATTGCCGCCGACCGGCCCCGGCTCGACCAGCCGGATGTCGAGATCGGGCCGGTGCCGCGCCAGCGCAAGCGCCGCGAGCCCGCCGGCAAGCCCGCCGCCGACGATCGCGATATCGCATTTATCGATGTTGCGCGCGGTCATCCCCCCGCCCCAGGGTCAGGACCCATGAATTGCACGTTCGAGGCGTCGAAATGGCGAAGATATCGGGTTCGGGTGGCCGCCGCGGGTAGCATCGCTACCCGCAAGGTCGCGCGGACGCGAGATCGAAGCCATTTCGGCATCCCTTCGGGATTTGACCGATTTTGTCCATTGCTTCGTCGGCAAGTCTGGAAATATCGACATAGTCCTGCGCCTTGCCTCCTCGCACTGAACAAAATCGCCTCAAACCTCGAGCGCGCAATTCATGGGTCCTGACCCTAGCCGCACTGCCGCGCGGGCGCAAAGCCATTGCGCCGCGACGCCCAGCCGCTATCGCTGACGCATGGCCGCGCACGCCCTTTCCATTCGTCCCGCTGCGCCCGCCGATGCCGCGGCGGTGGCGGCCATCTATGCCCATCATGTCGCGCACGGCACCGCAAGCTATGACACCGAGGCCCGCAGCATCGCGGCCACGACCGCGCTGATCGCCGAGCATCGGGAAAAGGGCTGGCCCTTCCTCGTTGCGCATGGCGAAACCGGCGCGATCGCGGGCTATGCCTATGCCAGCCAGTTCCGTCCGCGCCCCGCCTATGCCTGGGCGTGCGAGGACAGCATCTATGTCGATCCGGTCAGCCAGGGGCGCGGTATCGGGCGCGCGCTGCTCGAAGCCTTGCTGGGTGCAGCCGAAGCGGCAGGCTTCCGTACCATGGTCGCGGTGATCGGCGGCGCCGAACCCGCGTCGGTCGCGCTTCACGCCGCGTGCGGCTTCGTTCACGCGGGGCGGCTCGCGGGCATGGGCTGGAAGCATGGCCGCTGGCTCGACACCGTCTATATGCAGCGCGCGCTCGGCGACGGCACGGCGAGTGCGCCGGCATGAGCGCGGCGCTCGCCGTCGCGTTGTCGGCGCTGGCGATGACGCTGATCGTCGGCGTGCGCTACCTGATCACGAGCGGCGCCTTCGCTCTTGCGACAAGGCTTCGGCATCCCGGCCTGTACCGCGGGCTCGAACCGCAGATGCGGCGCGAGATCGGCTGGAGCCTCGCGAGCGCCGCGATCTACGGCATACCCGCCGGGGTCGTCGCGTGGGGATGGCAGGAACATGGCTGGACGCGCATCTATAGCGATATCGGCGCCTTCCCGCTCTGGTATCTGCCCGTCAGCCTGCTTGCCTATTTGCTGATCCACGACACATGGTTTTACTGGACACACCGCTGGATGCACCGGCCGTGGCTATTCCGCCTCGCGCACAGCGTGCATCACGACAGCCGCCCGCCGACCGCATGGGCGGCGATGAGTTTCCATCCGCTGGAGGCGATGACCGGCGCGATCGTCATCCCGGCGCTGGTTTTCATCCTGCCGATCCATGTCGCCATGCTCGGCCTCGTGCTCGCGATCATGACGATCATGGGTGTGGGCAATCATATGGGGTGGGAGATGTTTCCGCGCGCGCTGGTGCGTGGACCCGCGGGTCAATGGCTGATAACCGCGACGCATCACCAGCAGCATCACGCCGCTTACCGGGGGAATTATGGGCTCTATTTCCGTTTCTGGGACAAGACGTGCGGCACGGATATCGGGCTTGGCAGCTTTGATGCTGCTCACCATCGCGGCAGCCGCGCCGCCGCCGACGGTTGAGGTCAGCATCACCGGGCTGCGCAGCGCGAAAGGACAGGTGCTGGTGTGCCTGACCACCAACCGCAAGGCATTTCCCGATTGCAGCAAGGACAAGGGATCGGTCCGCATAGCGGTGAAAGCCGCCGACGCGGGCGATTTCGCGGTTCACGCCCCGGCCGCGGGCACTTACGCGATCGCCGTCGTTCACGACGAGAACAGCAACAACAAGATGGACGTCGCGATCTTCCTGCCCAGGGAGGGCTTCGGCTTTTCGCGCAACCCGGCGATCACCGTCGGCCCGCCGAGCTTCCAATCGGCGAGCTTTGTGGTCGCGAGCGACATGCGCCAGTCGATCCGGATGAAATATATGCTCTAGTGAGTGCAGCGGCACGCGGCTAAAGCTGCGCGCGTGACCGCGACCTCTTCCCGCATCGCCGCTTTCGCCGACCGCTGGCCAAAGCTTCTGGCCCTGTTGCTCGGTGCCGTCTCGGCGACGGGTTTCGCGCCGCTTCATCTCTGGCCGCTGACCCTGCTCGCGCTTGCGGGCTGGATGGCGCTCGTCGCACGCAGCCCGCGCGGCTGGCGTGCCTTCGGGCTCGGCTGGGCGTTCGGCGTCGGCCATTTCGTCGTCGGTCTGGGCTGGATCGCGACCGCTTTCACCTATCAGGCGGCGATGCCGGCGTGGCTCGGCTGGATCGCGGTCGTGCTGCTGTCGCTTTATCTCGCGATTTATCCGGCGCTTGCCACATGGGGCGCTTGGCTTGTGTGTAAGTTCGTCGTTCCTGCGAAGGCAGGGACCGCTAGAGATATGACGCCTACGGCCCCCGCCTTCGCGGGGGCGACGCTGTCCTTCATCCTCACCTTCGCGGCGCTCTGGACGCTCACCGAATGGTTGCGCAGCTGGGTGTTCACCGGCTTTGCATGGAACTCGCTGGGGGTGATCGCAGTGCCCCATCTTGCCGCGCCGGCGCAGTGGGTCGGCACCTATGGCATGAGCGGCCTGATCGTCCTGCTCGCCGCAGTGCTGCTGCTAGCCTGGCTGCGCCGGCCCAAAGCCGCGGCCGGGCTGTTCGCATCGGTGCTGGTTCTGTGGGGCGCAGCGGCGCTGGCACAGATGGCCAGCAGCGCCGACGCCGCGGTCCGCTCGAAGGGAATGCAGGGCATCCCGATCACCGTCGTCCAGCCCGATGTCGGCCAGCAGGACAAGTGGGAGGGCAGCAAGGCCGACGCCAATTTCGCCAAGCTCGCGCGGCTGACCGCGCCGAAAGACGACGCGCCGCGCCTGATTCTGTGGCCCGAGGCGGCGGTGCCCGACTATCTCGAAACCGGCTATCCGCCGCCCTATTACGACCGTTCGCCCGCCGAAGCGCGCGCGCGGCTGATCAAGCTGATGAACCCGAAAGACCTGATGCTGCTCGGCGCGCTCAAGCTCGAACTCGACAGGAACGGCGACGTCGTCGGCGCGCGTAACGCGGTGATGACGGTGCACGCCGACGGCACGCTCGGCCCGCGCTACGACAAGGCGCACCTTGTCCCGTACGGCGAATATCTGCCGATGCGGCCGATCCTGTCGGCTATCGGCCTGTCGCGGCTGGCACCCGGCGACATCGATTTCTGGCCGGGCCCCGGCCCGCGCACGCTCGACCTTGGCGCCTTCGGCCGGGCGGGACTGCAAATCTGCTACGAGATCATCTTTTCGGGCCAGGTCGTCGACCGCGACCATCGCCCCGATTTCATCTTCAACCCGTCGAACGATGCGTGGTTCGGTGCGTGGGGTCCGCCGCAGCATCTGGCGCAGGCGCGGCTGCGCGCGATCGAGGAAGGCCTGCCCGTCGTGCGCGCGACCCCGACGGGGATCAGCGCGGTGATCGGCGCCGACGGCCGGCTGCTCGAATCGCTGCCCATGCACGCGGCGGGGCGCATCGATATGCTATTGCCCCCCGCTTATGCCCCGACCCTCTTCGCGCGGTTCGGCAACGTGCTGCCGGTCGGATTTGCGTTGCTGCTGTTCGCGCTGGGCATTGCCTTTCGGCGGCGCGGGCGTTAACAGCGCACCCACATAAAGCTTCCTTTATATCCGTTCACAGAAGGCTCTCCATGCGCAACAGCTTCCTCTTCACCTCTGAAAGCGTGTCCGAAGGACATCCCGACAAGGTGGCCGACCAGATTAGCGACTCGATCGTCGACCTGTTCCTGTCGAAGGACCCCGAAGCCCGCGTCGCATGCGAAACGCTGACCACCACCCAGCTCGTCGTCCTCGCCGGCGAAATCCGCTGCAAGGGCGTGTTCGAAAATGACGAATGGGCGCCGGGCGCGCTCGAGGAGATCGAAGCCACCGTGCGCAAGACGGTGAAGGACATCGGCTACGAGCAGGACGGCTTCCACTGGGAAAGCTTCCGTTTCGAGAATAATCTCCACGCCCAGTCGGCGCATATCGCGCAGGGCGTCGACGAAAGCGGCGACAAGGACGAAGGCGCGGGCGACCAGGGGATCATGTTCGGCTATGCGTCGGACGAGACCCCCGACCTGATGCCCGCGACGCTCGATTACAGCCACAAGATCCTCGAGCGCATGGCGGCCGACCGCAAGGCGGGCACCGCCCCCTTCCTCGAGCCCGACACCAAGAGCCAGGTCACGCTGCGCTACGCCAACGAGCGTCCGGTCGAAGCGACCGCGATCGTCGTGTCGACGCAGCATGCGCCGGGTTATTTCTTCCACAATGGCGAAGGCGACGAAGCGAAATACACCGAGCTGCGCAAATATGTGCTCGGCGTGATCGCCGACGTGCTCCCCGCCGAACTGCTCACCGCGAACACCGTCTATCACATCAACCCGACGGGTCGTTTCGAGATCGGCGGTCCCGACGGCGACGCCGGGGTGACCGGCCGCAAGATCATCGTCGACACCTATGGCGGCGCAAGCCCGCACGGCGGCGGCGCGTTCAGCGGCAAGGACCCGACCAAGGTCGACCGTTCGGCCGCGTACATCACCCGCTATCTGGCGAAGAATATCGTCGCCGCGGGCCTCGCGCGCCGTTGCACGATCCAGCTGAGCTATGCGATCGGCGTCGCCGAACCGCTGTCGATCTATGTCGACCTGCACGGCACCGGCACGGTCGACGAAGGCCGGATCGAAGCGGTCATCCCGCAGCTCGTGCGCCTGACGCCGAAGGGCATCCGCACCCACCTCGGCCTCAACAAGCCGATCTACAAGCAGACCGCCGCCTATGGCCATTTCGGCCGCACCGCGACGGGCGAAGCCTTCCCGTGGGAGCGTACCGACCTCGTCGACAGGCTGAAGGCCGCGCTCGCCGTTTGAGGCATCAACCGGCGCTTGCCAACACCGCCCCGATCTGACAGCCTCGGCTGCGGATCGGGGGATATGGCACATGGCAAGTCATTGGTTGAAGGTTCTTTTGGGGGCCATGGCGGCGATAGCGATTGCCGGCACGCCGGCGGCGGCGCAACAGCCGCTCCCGCTCAAGGCGGGCAAGGCGTGGAAACACAAGCATAGCGGCATCGGCGTCCCCGCAACGCTCGCGGGCACCCCGCGCGACGGCGGCATGGCCTATGCCGCCGACGACCTCGACGTCGGCCTGTCCTATACCGTCGGCGATGCCGCCGAATCGCTTACCTTCTATATCTTCCGCAACACCAACGGCGCGGTTCCGGTGTGGTTTGCGCAGGCGCAATGGGGGATCGAGAACCGCAACATATTCGGTCGTCCGGCGATCGCCATCGGACCGCAGGCTTTCGTCCCGCCGGGACAATCGGGCGCATCGGGGCTGAAAGCCGTCTATGAACCGAAGAGCGGCGCCTATCGCAGTTCGGGGGTGGTGATGCTTCCCGTCGGCGACTGGTATGTGAAGCTGCGCGCCTCGTCGCAGACGCGGTCGCCCGCCGAACTGTCGCAGTGGATGGACACCGCGCTCGCGCAGGTGCAATGGCCGCGGAAAATCGCCGCCGCGCCCGAGGCGGCTCCGGTGACCGCCTGTGCCGCGCCGCTCGCCTTTCCGGTTGCCGCAAAGGATGCTCCGAAAAACGGCGGCGCTGACCTGATGTCGGGCCTGCTCGGCATGGCGGCGGCGCAAGGCAAGGCCAAAGCCAAACCCACGCCCGAATCGGCGGCGACACTCGCCGCGGCGCGCTGGTGCCGCGATCCCGACATCGGCGGCAACGCGGCGCTCTACCGCCGGAACAGCGATACCGAAAATTACCTGCTCGCGATGGGGGACAATGGCAACGGCATCTGGGTCGGCCCCGATCCGGGCGCGAAGCTGATCGCGATGAGCGAAAAGGACACGCCGGCGGCACCGCGCTTTTCGATCACCCTCTCCACCGCAGCGCAGTCCATCAGCTTCGTCGCGCAGGACCGGCTGCCCTCGCCGCAGCGCGTCATCGAGATCGTCAAGGCCAACCGCCGCGTCACCACGGTTCCGACATGGGGCAAGAGCAAGTCGATCAGCGTCAACACCGACGCGCTTTGACCACAGGTCGCCTTGCGGCGGCCTGTCACGACGCGCCGCCTTGCGGCGGCGAGGCCGCGGCGCTAACGCGCGCGGCATGACAGCGCACAAGCCCGGCGACCCCACGACGATCAACCGCCTCTATGGCCGCTCGAAGGGCAAACCCCTGCGCGCGGGACAGCAGGATCTGGTCGATACGCTGCTGCCGCAGATCGCGGTCCCCGCCGACGGCGAGGTCACCGCGACACGCCTGTTCGGTTACGACCGCCCGCTGCATTTCGAGATCGGCTTTGGCGGCGGCGAGCATATGGCGGGGCGCGCCGACATGCTGCCCGACCATGGTTTCATCGGCGCCGAACCCTTTATCAACGGCGTCGCGCAGGCGCTCGTCCATGTCGCGGGCGATCATGGCGCAAGCCTGCCGCTCGGCAATGTCCGCATCCACCATGGCGACGCGCTCGAAGTGTTGCGGCGCATTCCCGACAGCGCGCTGAGCTTCGCCTATCTGCTCCATCCCGATCCCTGGCCGAAGGCGCGCCATGCCAAGCGGCGGATGATGAACGACGGCCCGCTCGACCTGATCGCGGCGAAGCTGAAACCCGGCGGCGAGTTCCGCTTCGGCACCGATCACCCGATCTACCTCGCGCACGCGCTGATGGTGATGCGGCGCCACCGCCACCAGTTCGAATGGCTGGCAAAGGATGCGCAGGATTTCCTCGTCCGCCCGGGCGGCTGGCCCGAAACGCGTTACGAGGCCAAGGCGCGCGCGCAGGGGCACGAGGTCTGGTATTTCCGCTACCGGCGGATCTAGTCGCCGGGTTCCGGTTTCGCGGCAGCTTTGCGGCGTAGCCGGTTTTCGCGCATCGCCAGTTCTTCATACCGGCAAAGCGGCACCGCGGCCTTCGTGGCCGGGCGATCGAGAGGCGTTTCGCGGCGGGGCGTCTTGCCGGGCATATCGCGGTTCATCCTGACACACACGCGCGGCACAAACAAATGGCCACAAACAAATGGGGCGGCCTCTTTGCGAGTGCCGCCCCAGTTTGTGGATCCGTCGGGGAGAGGGAGAGGACGGTCCGGAGATTGGTGTCAGTCTGTCTTAGCGCGCAGCCATCTGGCTGTCGGTTTCGACTTCGGCGACGCCGGCGATCTTCAGCGCGGCGCGGAACTGCTTGGCGGCGGCGCGTTCGTTGCCCGCTTCGCACAGCTTCTTGCCGGTCGAAACAAAGCGCTTGGCGCTCGACTGCTTGGTGCCTTCGACGCCGCTGGCGGCGACATGGGCCTGTTCGGCCAGACCGGCGCAGCGATAGTCGCCGCCCGACTGGGCGTAAGCGGGGCTTGCGGTGGCGATCAGGCCGGTGAAGGCGAGCGCCGACGCGGCGACGATGGCAAAAGCGGCGGGAAAGCGGCGATAAGAGGAGAGCTGATAGGCCATGGGAGAGGGTTCCTTTCGTTTCTTTGTGCAACCTTTTTAGTCGCGGTTGCGCAGATAGATAATCCTCGATAATCTGCAAGTGCTTTGAAGCAGGATTTAACAATCCCTCATGGGGCGCTCGACGGGATCGAAGCCTTCCTGCGTGTCGCGGAAAGGCGCAGCTTTTCCGCCGCCGCCGCCGACCTCGGCGTCTCACCCTCGGCGATCAGCCAGACCGTCAAGGCGCTCGAAGCGCGCGTCGGCGCGCCGCTGTTCATGCGCACGACGCGCAGCGTCGGCCTCACGCAGGCGGGCGAAATGTTCCTCGAGCGCGCAGCGCCAGCCTATACCGGGCTGGCCGACGCCTATGAAGCGGCGCGCAATCTCGGCAACCGCCCCGCGGGACGCCTCCGCATCAACCTGATGCGCGGCGCGGTCCAGCCCCTGTTCGAACCGATCATCGCGGGCTTTTGCGAAACCTATCCCGAGATCGAGCTCGAAATCTATGCCGACGACGCGCTCGCCGACCTCAGCGCGGGCGGGTTCGATGCCGGGGTGCGGATGGGCGAATCGCTCGACGCCGACGTCATCGCGGTCCGGCTTACCGGACCCTTCCGCTTCGTCGTCGCCGCCGCACCCGCCTATCTCGAAAAACATGGCCGTCCCGAAATTCCCGAGGATCTGCGCGATCATCGCTGTATCCGCTTTCGCCTCGCCACGGGCGCACTGATGCCGTGGACCTTCGAGCGGGGGAACCGCGAGTTCGACGTCGGCGTCACCGGGCCGGTGATCGTCAACGACTGGATCGCCGCGTTCGTCGCGATGCGGGCGGGCGTTGCCCTCAGCATGATGGCCGAACCGATGGCCAAGGCTATGGTCGAGGCGGGCGACCTCGAACTGGTGCTCACCGACTATGCCGCCGCGACGTCGGGCCTCTTTCTCTATTACCCCGGCCGCAAGCAGGTGATGCCCAAGCTGCGCGCCTTCATCGACTATGTCCGCGAATATCTGCCCGACGAAATCACCGGCTGACCGGCGCCCCGAGCCTTTCGGTCAGCCGCAGAAACAAATCCCTCTGCCGTGAGCAGAAAAATTGGGCTGGCGCAGCGCGGTGAATCCCGGCAGCAGGTTGTCAATCAAAAGGGTTGGGATGAATTATGATCGATTTCGCGGCCATCGACTTTGCGTCCCTGCTGCCCTTCATCGTCATCGGTTTCGCCGCGCAGCTCGTCGACGGCGCGCTGGGCATGGCGTTCGGCGTGATCTGTAACACATTGCTCGTCGCGGTGCTCGGCGTTCCGCCCGCAACCGCCTCGGCGCGAATCCACGTCGTCGAGATTTTCACGACGGGAGCATCGGGGCTCAGCCATCTGTTCCACCGCAACATCGAGTGGCCGCTGTTCTTCAGATTGCTGATTCCCGGCGTGATCGGCGGTGTTCTGGGCGCCTATGTGCTGACGTCGCTCCACGCCGATGTCGTGAAGCCCTTCGTACTCGCCTATCTCGTGCTGATCGGCGTGTGGCTGCTGATCCGCGGCTTGCTCTATCCACCCAAGTTCCAGAAGCCCAAGGTCGTGGCCCCGCTCGCGGTCGTTGGCGGCTTTCTGGACGCCGCCGGCGGCGGCGGCTGGGGCCCCGTCGTCACCTCGAACCTGCTCGTCCAGGGCGGCGAACCGCGCAAGGTGGTCGGCACTGTGAACAGCGTCGAATTCTTCCTCGCCGTGTCGGTGTCGATCGCCTTCGTCTACCATCTGGGCTTTGACGACATTCTCGGCCCGACCCTCGGGCTGATCATCGGCGGCGTGGCTGCGGCCCCCCTCGGCGCCTTCATGGCGAAACGTTTCTCGCCCAAGGTCATGCTGGTGATGGTTGGCGTCGTCCTGATCGCGACCAGCGCCTTCGGCCTCTACAAGTCGCTGACCTGATAACGGTCCGCGGGCAGGTTTCGACCGGTTGCGGACGGTCTACTTCTTCGTCATCCCCGCGAAAGCGGGGACCCAGCGAGCCGACGTTGCTGCTGGGTTCCCACTTTCGCGGCAATGACGATTGTCGGGAATGGCTCCAATCCTCCCCGAAACCGCCCGGTCAATTCGCCGGCCGGGTCTCGTCGATCTTGTCGACCCATTCGGGATAGAAGCTCGGCTCGCGCGCCGACCAGCCGGGCGCGGTCGCCGCGGCTTCGCTGATCGACTGGAGCAGCACCCGGCGCTTGTCGGGATGCAGGTGCGGGAGCGACGCCGCGGCGCAGAAGGCGCCGGGCAGCCAAGGCCGCGCATGCGCGCCGAGCAACCGTTCGTAGAGGAAGCGATAGGGTGCGAACGCGTGCAGCCGGTCCTGACCGAGGTCGAAGGCCGACACCGCGATCAGCGGCGCCATGAAATGCTCGAGCGCGTCGAGCCCGCTGTCGTCGGGGATATGCGCGCGGACGTCGCCGAGCCGCTGATAGACGCGCGCCTGGACGCGGATCGCGGTTTCCTCGACCATGTCGCGCGACCAGCGCGCGATCGCATCGTCGCGTTCGAGCCCGATGTCGAGCGAGCGGCGGATGTAACGCTGCGTCGCCGCAGGGAAGCTCGCGAATTCCTTGATTTCCGATATCGACAGGTCGCCTGCTGCCGGTCCCGAACGCGTCGCCATGGTCATGCTCCCGCACGGCGCCCGGGGAGCCATCCCCCCGGAGGCCTGCAATAGGCAGTCTGCCACCAAAATGGTTAGTGGCGGGTTAACCATGTTGTCGGCGATCGTTCAGCCAGCGCGAGGGCGTTGCGCGACGCCGCGGCGAGGCCTAATCAGCGTGTCTTGAATCGATAAGACACACGAGAGCCTTATGTCGCACACACCGCAGCCGGTCATTTCCGCAACCGGCCTTTTCACTCCCGCCGAACGCATCTCCAACGAAGAACTTGTCGCCAGTTTTAACGCTTATGTTGCGCTGCACAATAGGGAAAACGCCGCAGCGATCGTGGCGGGCGAAATTGCCGAACTGACTGAGTCCAGTGTCGAATTCATCGAGAAGGCGAGCGGCATCGGGTCGCGCTTCGTCGTCGACAAGGCGGGCATTCTCGACCCGCACCATATGGCGCCGCGCATCGCCGAACGGAGCAACGACGAACTGTCGATCCTTGCCGAAATCGGCGTTGCGGCAGCCAAAGATGCGCTCACGCGCGCCGGGCGCGATGCATCGCAGGTCGACGCGGTCCTCTGCGCCGCGTCGAACATGCAGCGCCCCTATCCCGCGATGGCGGTCGAAATCCAGGATGCGCTCGGCATCGACGGCTTCGGTTTCGACATGAATGTCGCCTGCTCGTCGGCGACCTTCGGCATCCAGACCGCCGCCGACTATATCCGCGCAGGCAACGCAAAGAGCGTGCTCGTCGTGAACCCCGAGATTTGTTCGGGGCACCTCAACTGGCGCGACCGCGACAGCCATTTCATCTTCGGCGACGTCGCCACCGCGATCCTCGTCGAGGACAAGGATATCGCGCCGGCGGGGCATTGGGACATTCTCGGCACCAAGCTCAAAACGGTCTTTTCGAACAATATCCGCAACAATTTCGGCTTCCTCAACCGCGGCCACGGCGGGATCGACCAGTCGGGACCCAAGAGCGACAAGCTTTTCGTCCAGGAAGGCCGCAAGGTGTTCAAGGAAGTCGTGCCGATGGTCGCGAACATGATCGTCGAGCAGATGGAGCTACTCGGCCTCGAAGGCGCCGACATGCGCCGGCTGTGGCTGCACCAGGCGAACACCAATATGAACCGGCTGATCGCGCAGCGCGTGCTGGGGCACGAGGCGAGCGAGGACGAAAGCCCGACGGTGCTCGACACCTATGGCAATACGTCGAGCGCGGGGTCGATCATCGCCTTTCACCTCAACCATGAGGATATGGCGGCGGGCGACACCGGGCTGATCTGCTCGTTCGGCGCGGGCTATTCGGCGGGAACGGTGTTCGTCCGTAAGACGTGAGATTATAGCCGTCGCCCCTGCGGAAGCAGGGGCCGCTGGAAGCCTTGCGCCATGCCGACTGCGGCCCCTGCTTTCGCAGGGGCGACGCTCAGGGCACGAACGTCGTGAACAGGTAGATCGCGAACAGCATCAGGTGGATCACCCCCTGCAGCACCGTCGTGCGGCCGTTCGCGAGCGTCTGCACCGAGACGATCAGCGACAGGAACAGAAGCACGGTCGACTTGGCATCGAGGCCGAGGCTGATCGGCAGGTCGGTCATGATCGACAGGATCGCGACCGCCGGAATGGTGAGGCCGATGGTCGCGAGCGCCGAACCGAGCGCGAGGTTGAGGCTGGTCTGGAGCCGGTCGGCCTTCGCCGCGCGCACGGCGGCCAAACCTTCGGGCGCGAGGATCAGCGCCGCGATCAACACGCCGAGCACTGCCGGCGGCGCGCCCCAGTCGGCGAGCAGCGCCCCCATGATCGGCGACAGATTCTTCGCGAGCAGGACGACCGCGACGAGGCTTGCGAGCAGCAGCGCGCCCGAAATCGCGGTGCGCTGGACGCTCGGCGGGGCGGCGTGCGCGTCGGGTTCACCGTCGCCGTCGGCATCGCCGTCGGGAAGGAAATAGTCGCGGTGGCGAACCGTCTGCACCAGCGCGAAGGTGCCATAGAGAATCAGCGACACCACCGCGACGAAACCGAGCTGTGTCGCCGAATAAAAGGGCCCGGGCACGCTCGACGTAAAATTGGGGAGAACGAGCGTCACGACGGTCAGCACGGTCAGCGTCGCAAGCGCGGCGCCGATGCCGGTACGCTGAAAGCGCTGTTCATGATGGCGGATCGCCCCGCTCAGCAGGCAGAGGCCCATCAAGAGATTGAGGATCACCATCACCGCGGCGAACACCGTATCGCGTGCGAGCGACTGCGCCTTTTCGGGTTCGGCCTGCATCAGCGTCAGGATCAGCCCGACCTCGATCACCGTCACCGCGAGCGCGAGGATCAGCGTGCCGAACGGCTCGCCGACGCGGTGCGCGATGACCTCCGCATGGTGGACGGCCGCGACGACCGCGCCAGCGAGGATGAAGGCAACCAGCCAGGCGTTGAGCGGCATCGCCAGGCTCGCCATCGCGGCGAGGAAGCCGAGGATCGGAAAGAGATCGTTGGTGCGGTCGGCGAGGCGGAGTTTGGAGGTCATGCGCTTCTATCGCAGCCCGCTTTCCGCATGACTACCCCTTCATCGTCCGCAGGACGGATCGCGATAAAAATCGACTGCCCGGGCATCGCGGTGACCGAGCATCGTGAAGCCATTGGCCTTTGCTATATCGATGACGGTATAGCGTGCCTCCGGCGCAAAGCGGCGAAGGGTGAGATTGGGAATCCAGCGCGAGTCCTTGAGACTCGTGATCTGAAAAACAGGACCTTCGACGTCGGCCTCGACGGTTATCGTCATCTCCGGAACAATGGTGAGGCCGACCTTTTCGCGCGTTACGGCGAAAGCGATCGACCTTCCCCCGCCCGGCAGCAGCCGGAGCCGGTCGCCGTCGATTACGACGCCCAGTCCCAATTCCGACGTGTAGCAACCATCGAGAGAGGCGGTGTTCAAACGCTCGGGCTTCTTTTGTCCGCTATTCAAAACGGCCCAGCCGAACAGCAAGAGGGCCGCGATAGGAAACAGAACTCCACGGCCGAGCTGTTCGCGTCGAACCGTTCTGTCGAGTTCGGCATTCGACATTAGCTAGACAGTCGAACGGGCAATCCCGCTGCGGCGAGCCGCGCATGGGCTTCGGCGATCGTCGCCTCGCCGAAATGGAAAATGCTCGCCGCCAGCACCGCGCTCGCGCCGCCCTCGATCACCCCGGCAACGAGGTGGTCGAGATTGCCGACGCCGCCCGATGCGATCACCGGCACGCTGACCGCATCGGCGATCGCGCGCGTGAGCGCGAGGTCGTAGCCGTCCTTGGTGCCATCGCGGTCCATGGAGGTGACGAGCAGTTCGCCTGCGCCGAGTTCGGCGAGCCGGACGGCATGGTCAAGCGCGTCGATGCCCGTCGGCTTGCGCCCGCCGTGGGTGAAGATTTCCCAGCGCCCCGCTTCGACGCGGCGGGCGTCGATGCTGCCGACCGCGCACTGGCTGCCGAAACGATCGGCGATGTCGGCGACGAGTTCGGGGCGCGCGACCGCGGCGCTGTTGACCGCAACCTTGTCGGCGCCCGCGAGCAACAGTGCGCGCGCGTCGTCGGCGCTGCGCACGCCGCCGCCGATGGTGAGCGGCATAAAGCAGACTTCGGCGGTGCGGCTCACCATGTCGAGCAGGGTGCCGCGGCCCTGGTGGCTCGCCGAAATGTCGAGGAAGCAGAGTTCGTCGGCGCCCGCCGCGTCATAGGCGCGCGCCGCCTCGACCGGATCGCCCGCGTCGCGCAGATCGACAAAATTGACCCCCTTCACGACGCGCCCGTCGGCGACGTCGAGGCAGGGGATGACGCGGACGCGGACGGTCATATGGACAGCCTATCTAACCCGTTCGTGTCGAGCGAAGTCGAGACACCCCGCGGGGCAGCGTCAGGCCCAAAGGCATCTCGACTTCGCTCGATGCGAACGGAAAGTGGGGTGCGGCTCACGCCTGCCCCGCCGCGATCGCTTCGGCGAGATCGAGGCGGCCGTCGTACAGCGCGCGGCCTGTGATTACGCCCTCGATGCCGCTTGCGACATGCGGGCGCAGCGCGTGGATGTCGCCGATGTCCGCAACGCCCCCCGATGCGATCACCGGGATGGCGACCGCCTGCGCGAGCGCGACGGTCGCCTCGACATTGCAACCCTTGAGCAACCCGTCGCGCCCGACATCGGTGAAAAGCAGCGCCGCAACGCCCGCATCCTCGAAGCGGCGCGCCAGATCCTCGACGCGCACGTCCGAGACATCGGCCCAGCCCTCGGTCGCGACCATGCCGTCGCGGGCATCGACGCCGACGACGATCCGGCCCGGCAGGTCGCGCGCGGCCGATTTGACGAATTCGGGATCCTTCAACGCCGCGGTGCCGATGATCACGCGCGCGACGCCGAGCGCCAGCCAGCGGTCGACCCCCGCGCGATCGCGGATGCCGCCGCCGACCTGCACCCTGCCCGGAAAGGCGGCGATGATGCTCTCGACCGCCGCGCCGTTGACGCTTTCCCCCGCAAAGGCGCCGTCGAGGTCGACGACGTGCAGGTGCGCGGCGCCCGCGTCGGCGAAGAGGCGCGCCCGCGCCGCCGGATCGTCGCCATAGACGGTCGCGCGCGCCATATCGCCCTCGGCGAGCCGCACCACCTGCCCGCCCTTGAGGTCGATCGCGGGGAAGATGGTCAGGCCAGAATCTACGGACGCCAATTGAGGAACCTTTCGAGCGTCGCGAGGCCATAGGCCTGGCTTTTTTCGGGATGATACTGGACGCCGACGATATTGTCCTTCGCCACCGCGGCCACGAAGGACCCGCCGTGGCTGCTCGTCGCGGCGACATCGACCGCATCGGCGAAATGATAGCCATGCAGATAATAGGCCTCGCCAACGGCAATCACCGGATGCGCGAACGAGGGAATAACGTCGTTCCAGCCCATGTGCGGGATGCGGAGGCCCGGCTGCGGATCGAACGCGCGCACCGTGCCGCCGATCCAGCCAAGCCCTTCGTGCCGCCCATGCTCCTCGCCCGCGTCGGCGAGCAATTGCATGCCGACGCAGATGCCGAGAAAGGGCACCCCCTCGCCACGCACGCGCCGCTCCATCGCATCGACCAGCCCGTCGATCGCCGAAAGCCCGTTCATGCACGCGGCAAAGGCGCCGACGCCGGGCAGCACGATCCGGTCGGCCTTTGCCACGACATCGGGGTCGGCGGTGACGGCGACATTGTCCGCGCCCGCCGCGACGAGCGCATTATGCACCGAGCGAAGATTGCCCGCGCCATAGTCGATCAGGGCAATGACACTCATGAACGGCCTCTAGAGAACGCCCTTGGTCGAAGGGATGGCATCGCCCTTGCGCGGGTCGATTTCGACCGCCTGCCGCAGTGCTCTGGCAAGAGCCTTATACATGCTTTCGGCGATGTGGTGGTTATTCTCGCCGTACAGCATCTCGATGTGCAGCGTGATCCCCGCGGTCTGCGCAAAGCTGTGGAACCAGTGCGGGAACATCTCGGTGTCCATCTCGCCGAGCCGTGGCTGCGAGAAGCTGGACTTGTAGACGCAGTGCGGGCGCCCCGAAATGTCGAGCACGCAGCGCGTCAGCGTCTCGTCCATCGGCGCATGCGCCTCGCCATAGCGCGCGATGCCGCGCTTGTCGCCGAGCGCCTTGGCCACCGCTTCGCCGAGCGCGAGCGCCGAATCCTCGACGGTGTGGTGCTGGTCGATATGAAGGTCGCCCTTCACCTGCATCGAAATGTCGATCAACGAGTGGCGCGACAATTGCTCGACCATATGGTCGAGAAAACCGATGCCGGTGGACACCGAATATTCGCCCGTTCCGTCGAGATTGACGGCGATCGCGATATCCGTTTCCTTGGTCGTGCGCTGGACGGTGGCGGTTCGCATGGGGACCCCTTAGAGCCTATTTTTCGCGTTGCAAGGTGACTTTCCTCCGCCGAGACCTCTTGACCGGCGTGCAGTGCGCGTTCATCCCGTCGCGCATGAGTGACGATGTCCGCGACAGCCTGATTCCCTATGACGAAATCGTGCAGGACGCGCTGCGCGCCGTGGTCGGCCGCGTGCTGAGCCAGATCGAGGGCTATGACAGCCTGCCCGGCGAACATCATTTCTATATCACGTTCAAGACGCAGGCACCCGGGGTCGATATTCCCGCGCATCTGATCGCCAAATTTCCCGACGAAATGACGATCGTGCTGCAGAACCGCTTCTGGGACCTCAGCGTCGCGGACGATCATTTCAGCGTCGGCCTGTCGTTCAACCAGACGCCGTCGCTGTTGACGATCCCCTATGCCGCGATCACCGCCTTCGTCGATCCGTCGGTCGATTTCGGCCTGCAATTCCAGGTCAGCGACGATGACGAGGCGCAGCCCGAACCGCATGACGAGGCCGACAACGACCGCCCCGAAGTGACGAGCGAGGACGGGTCGAACGTCGTCACGGTGGACTTCGGCAAGAAGAGATAAAGGGCCAGCCTTCGCCCGCAACGCCTTCGAGGTTTGAGGCGATTTTGTTCAGGGCCAGGAGGCGAGACGCAGGCATATGAGTATATTCCAAGGCTCGCCGACGCAGCCATGGACAAAATCGGTCAAATCCCGAAGGGACGTCGAAATGGCTTCGATCTCGCCTCCACGCGGCTTTGCAGATGGAACCACCATCCGCGGCAGCCACGCGAAGGCGATATCTTCGCCATTTCGACGCCTCGAAGGCGTTGCGGGCGAAGGCTGGCCCTGATGACGGGCCCCCTCTGGCCCCCCAGCCGTTTCTGGCAATATTGGGCTCTCGCAGGCATGCTCGTGCTCACCGCCGCCTTCTGGTGGAGCGTCGAAGGCTACACGCTGATCGAGCAAGCCACGCCGCGCGGGCAGATTGCCGACGGCCTGCTCCGCTTTACCCTGCTGATCCTCACCCCGGCACTCGTCATCGTCTGGCTCGCCGCCGCATGGCTGCGCAGGCGGGTCGGCGAGAACGGCTATTGGCAGATGCTGGGCCTCGTCGCGATGATCTGGGCGGGGTCGGTGCTGGTGACAAGGATGCTGGTGGCATGAAGACGCGAATGGAAAGCGACAGCATCGGCGAGATCGAGGTTCCGGCCGACGCCTATTGGGGGGCGCAGACGCAGCGGTCGATCGAGAATTTTCCCTTCGGCGCTCGCGAGCGGATGCCCATCGAGATCGTCCATGCACTCGCGCTCGTCAAACAGGCCGCGGCGCGCGTTAATCGGAAACACGGACTCGATGCGGCGCTGGCTGACGCTATCGAAGCGGCGGCGGCGGATGTTGTTGCGGGTAAATTCGACGATCAGTTTCCGCTGGTCATCTGGCAAACGGGCAGCGGCACCCAAAGCAATATGAACGTCAACGAGGTGATCGCAGGGATCGCCAACGAACGGCTGGCGGGCACGCGCGGCGGCAAGTCCCCGGTGCATCCGAACGATCATGTGAACATGAGCCAGTCATCGAACGACAGTTTTCCGACTGCGTTGCATGTGGCGGCCGCCCTCGCGCTGCGCACCCGCCTGCAGCCTGCCATCCTCCAGCTTTGCGGCGAGCTCGAAGAGAAGGCGGAGAATTGGTCGGATATCATCAAGATCGGCCGGACGCATCTTCAGGATGCAACGCCGCTGACGCTGGGGCAGGAATTTTCGGGCTATGCGGTGCAGCTTGCCAAGGCGAGCGTGCGCATCACGAGCGCGTCGACGGACATATTCCATTTGGCGCAAGGCGGAACCGCGGTCGGGACCGGCCTGAACGCCCCCGCCGCATTCGGCGAAGACATCGCGCGCGAGATCAGCGCGCTTGCGGAAGTCGAATTTTCGAGCGCCGCCAATAAGTTCGAGGCACTGGCAACCAATGACGCGCTCGTCGAACTTTCCGGCGCCCTCAACGTTGTCGCCGTCTCGCTGACCAAGATCGCGAACGACATCCGCCTCTTGGGCTCGGGTCCGCGCGCGGGACTCGGCGAACTTGATCTTCCAGCCAACGAGCCGGGCAGCTCGATCATGCCCGGCAAAGTCAATCCGACGCAGTGCGAGATGCTGACGATGGTCGCTGCGCAGGTGATCGGCAATCATCAGGCCATCACCGTCGGCGGCCTGCAAGGGCACCTCGAACTCAACGTCTTCAAGCCGCTGATCGGCGCCAATGTGCTGCGTTCGATCGATTTGCTGAGTACCGGCATGACGGCCTTCGCCGAACGCTGCGTCGCCGGTATCGAGCCCAACCGCGCGCGTATTGCCGAGTTGGTCGATCGCTCGCTGATGCTCGTCACGGCGTTGGCGCCCGAGATCGGCTATGACAAGGCGGCGAAGATCGCGAAGCACGCGCACGAGAGCGGAAGCACGCTGAAGGAAGCGGCGCTCGATCTCGGCTATGTCGATGCCGCGACCTTCGACCGCGTGGTCGATCCGCGCACGATGCTGGGGCCCGAGGGCTGAACGGAACCCGCGGGGCCTTCCGGGGATTGATGGAGGGAAGGAGAGAGGAAGATGATCGGTCGTATCGTAGGCGGCGTTCTCGGCAGCGCCATCGGACGCACGAAGGGCAATCATCCCGTCGCAGGTGCCGTCATCGGCGCCGGCACGCTCTTCGCGGCGCGCCGCCTGTTCCCGCAGCGCTACGCGGTGCTCGCGGCGACGGTTGCGGCAGGCTATCTCACCAAGAAATGGGCCGAGCGCGCCGAAGCGCGCAAGGCGGCCGCGGAGGCGCATGCGCTCGACCCCGCGCTGGCGAATGCGGGTGTCGTCGACACCTATGCCGGAACCGCCGACCTGCCGCCCGACGGGCAGACGATGGGCGATGCCCTGCCGCCCGCGATCCCGCTCGACGCGAACGGACGCAGCGGCGCGCTGCACTGACCGGCAGGGCGGCTGACCGGGGCGCCGCCGGTTAAGAATATTCTTATCATGATCGGCTAAGACGCCGGGCATGACGATCAACCCGCCCGGTTTCCGCACCATCTTGCTGATTTCGGTCGGCTTCGCGCTGATGCACCTGAGCGGCACGCTCGAGCTCCGGGGCGATCTCCAGCCCTTTGCCGAAAGCGGCGTCTCATCGGGGCGGCCCTATTATCATATGCTGGCGCTGACCGCGCTCCTCGCGGCGCTCGGCTGTTTTATCTGGGCGCTCAAGCGCATCTTCGGAAAGAAGCCGGGCGGCCCGCCCGATCGCGGGACCAAGCCGGAGAAAGCGCCCGAATATGTCGATATCTACGGAGAAACGGCGTTCGACCCCGATGCGGCGCTCGCCCGTTACATGAACGGCCGAGGCGAATCCGGTCCCGGCGACGCGCCCGCCGCGAAGCCGGGCAGCTTCGGCCGCAAGGGACTTTGACGTCCGTCGCGGCGCGCCGGGGTCAGGGCTTGGCCGTCCGCCTGCCACGCCTTGATCGCCTCGACCGGCGAGACGAGCATCAACACATTGAGCGTCAGATTGTCGCGGATCGTCCACAGGGTGAACAGCTCGAAGACGAGCGCGATGGCCACCGTCACCCACCAGCGCATTTTGCTCGCGGCGAGGAAGCCGAGGATCATGAACAGCGCGTCGCTCACCGAATTGAGGATCGAATCGCCCGAATAGCCATACGCCATCGTCACCTCGCGATAGCGGTCGATGATGACGGGCGAGTTTTCGAGGATCTCCCACGCGGCCTCGATCCCGATCGCCAGCGCAAGCGCGATCCACAATGGCTGGCGCGGGATCAGCCAGCGCGACAGGCCGAAGAAGATGAAACCGTGGATGATATGGCTGAAGCTGTACCAGTCCGAAATCTGCTGGCTGTTCTGGTTCGACTGCACCACGCCGTGCCACAGGCTGACGATGCCGCACGGGCAGATCGGCGGGCGCCCCATCGCAAAGAGGATCGCGGCGAAGATCGCGATCAGTCCCGCGGCGACCAGCCAGCCCGTGCGTGAAATTCCTGCCATGCCCCGCTCCCCCTGTTCCACGGACGTGGAACCCCGCATACGACGCTTGACCCGCGCTGCTGCTTTGGCGAATAGCGCCCATGGCTGAAAGCGTCCACCTGAACCGCCGCGGCGTGTTGTTCGTCCTCTCCTCGCCGTCGGGCGCGGGCAAGACCACCATTTCGAGGATGATGCTCGAGGCCGACAAGGACATCGCGCTTTCGATCTCCGCAACAACGCGCCCGCCGCGCCCCGGCGAAATCGACGGCGTCCATTATCATTTCGTCGACACCGACTCCTTCAAGAAGATGGCCGCCGACGGCGAATTCCTCGAATGGGCGCACGTCTTCGGCCATCGTTACGGTACGCCGCGCGCGCCGGTCGAGGAAATGCTCGCCGTCGGCAAGGACGTCCTCTTCGACATCGACTGGCAGGGCGCGCAGCAGCTTTACCAGGAGGCCGGCCCCGATGTCGTCCGCGTCTTCGTCCTGCCGCCGACGATGGAAGAACTCGAACGGCGCCTGCGCTCGCGGAACACCGACAGCGACGAGGTGATCGCCGCCCGCATGGAACGCGCCGCGAACGAGATCAGCCACTGGGACGGCTATGACTATGTGCTGATCAACGACCATGTCGAAGGTTGCTTCGACGAAGTCCGCGCCATCCTGCGCGCCGAGCGGCTGAAGCGCCGCCGCCAGATCGGCCTGATCGGTTTCGCGCGCGACCTGATCCGCTCGGTCCCCGACGCCGACAAGAATCTCTAGTTTTTGTCTCCTCCCCCTTGATGGGGGAGGCAGCGAGACTTGCCAGCTTGCTGGCTAGTCGCAGCGGTGGGAGTGCGGTTTCGGGCTGAAACGACGGAGCGATGTCGCACCTTCACCCTCATCCAACTGCGCCTGGCCGCTTCGCGACAAGGCTCCGTATCCTTCTCCAATCGAGGGAGAAGGAAATTAGACCGGCGTCACCAGATTCGCCTCCAGTTCCGCGACCATCGCGGCGCGGAGCGGTTTGGCCTGCCCGTCGGTGCGGCACACGACGACGGTGTCGCAGGTCGCGATCGCGCGGCCGTTCTGGAACATCGCCTGCACGATTGTCCAGCTCGAGGTGCCGAGCCGGCCGATGCCCGTCGCGATCCGCACCGGATCGGGGAAATTGCCCTCGGCGAGATAGTTGATCTCGACCGCCGCGACCATCGTGCGCTCGTTCGACGGGCGCTCGTCGAGCGGGCGCACCTGCCGGTTCAGCAGCACGCGCCCGCTCTCGAACAAGGCGGCAAAGGCCACATTGTTGAGGTGGCCGTTGATGTCCATGTCCTGAAAACGCGTCTGCAATTCGATTGCGACGGGATAGCTGGCGGCGTCGAGCCGCCAGCTTTCGGGTTTCGGCATGTCAGCGCGGCGCCATGCGGATGCCGCCGTCGAGGCGGACATCCTCGCCGTTGAAATAGCCATTCTCGATCATGCAGATCGCAAGATTGGCATATTCGGGCGGGTTGCCAAGACGCTTCGGGTTGAGCACCGAGGCGCCCAATGCATCGCGGACATTCTGCGGCGCCCCGGCGAGCAGCGGGGTATCGAAGATGCCGGGCAGGATCGTGTTGACGCGGATATTTTCCGACGCGAGGTCGCGTGCGATGGGGAGCGTCATGCCGACGACGCCGCCCTTCGAAGCCGAATAGGCCGCCTGACCGATCTGGCCGTCCTCGGCCGCGACCGACGCGGTGTTGACGATCGCGCCGCGCTCGCCGTCTTCCATCGGGTCGAGCGTCAGCATGCCCGCCGCCGACTTGGCGATGCAGCGGAAGGTGCCGACGAGGTTGATCTGGATGATCCAGTTGAATGCATCGAGCGGGAAATGCTTGATGCTGCCGTCCTCCTTGCTGCGGCTCGCAGTCTTGATCGCGTTGCCGGTGCCCGCGCAGTTGACGAGGATGCGTTCCTGGCCGTGCGCTTCGCGCGCCTTGGCAAAGGCGGCATCGACGCTCGCATCGTCGGTGACGTTGCATTCGCAGAAAATGCCGCCGAGTTCGGCCGCGATCGCGAGGCCCTTTTCTTCCTGCAGGTCGAAGATCGCGACCTTGACGCCCTTGGCAGCCAGCGCGCGCGCGGTGGCGGCGCCGAGGCCCGACGCACCGCCGGTGACGACGGCGGCTACGGTGGAATCGAGTTTCATGGGTTTCTCCTATCTAAAGCCCCTCCCCTTTAGGGGAGGGGCTGGGGTGGGGCTGTCGAGGTTGCGCAAGGCCGCTGGCCCCCACCCCGCTCGACTAAAGCCCGGCTACGCCGGACCGAGTTTCGCTGCCCCTCCCCTGAAGGGGAGGGGTTTGAAGAAATCAAAGCCGCTCGATGATCGTGACGTTGGCCTGGCCGCCGCCTTCGCACATCGTCTGGAGGCCATATTTGCCGCCGGTCGCGTCGAGCACACCGAGCAGCGTCGCCATCAGTTTGGTGCCCGAAGCGCCGAGCGGGTGGCCGAGCGCGATGGCGCCGCCATGCTGGTTGAGCCGGCCGTGATCGCCGCCGAGATATTTGAGCCAGGCGAGCGGCACCGGCGCGAAGGCTTCGTTGACCTCATAGGCATCGATATCTTCGATCTTCATGCCCGCGCGCTTCAGCGCCTTTTCGGTCGCGAACAGCGGCTCTTCGAGCATGATCACCGGATCGCCCGCGGTCACCGACACATGGTGGATGCGCGCGCGCGGCGTCAGGCCGTGGTCCTTGAGCGCCTGCTCCGAGCAGATGAGCACCGCCGACGCGCCGTCGCAGATCTGGCTTGCCGAGGCGGCGGTGATCGACCCGCCTTCCTGGAGCAGCTTCACGCCCGCAATGCCTTCGAGCGTCGCGTCGAAGCGGATGCCTTCGTCGACGAGATGGACCTGCGTGCCCTCGGGCGTCTCGATCTCGACGCCGACGATCTCGCGCCGGAAATGGCCCGCCTCGGTCGCCGCCTTGGCGCGGCGGTGGCTTTCGAGCGCATAGGCGTCGAGGTCGTCCTTGCTGAAGCCGTGCTTCTTGACGATCATTTCGGCGCCCATGAACTGGCTGAACATGATGCCCGGGAATTTTTCCTCGAGGCGGGGCGATTTATAATTGCCCATGCCTTCCTTCATATAGAGCATCGCGGTCGAGCCCATCGGCACGCGCGTCATGCTCTCGATGCCGCTGGCGAGCACCATGTCCTGCGTGCCCGACAGCACAGCCTGCGCCGCGAACTGCATCGCCTGCTGCGACGATCCGCACTGGCGGTCGATCGTGACCGCGGGGATCGAGTCGGGCAGCTTCGATGCAAGCACCGCGTTGCGCCCGACGTCCATCGTCTGCTCGCCGCCCTGCATCACGCAGCCCGTGATCACGTCGTCGATCGCCGATGCGTCGAAATCGTTGCGGTCGGCGATCGCGTCATAGACCGCGGCGCCAAGGTCGACGGGGTGGATGCCGGCGAGCTTGCCGCCGCGCTTGCCGCCGGCGGTACGGACGGCGTCTACGATATAGGCTTCGGCCATGGGAGAATTCCTTTCGCTTACTAAGCCCCTCCCCTTCAGGGGAGGGGTTGGGGTGGGGGCTGCCGGCGTAGTGCAAGGCCGATGGCCCCCACCCCGCTCGACTAAAGGCCCGGCTACGCCGGACCAAGTCTCTCTGCCCCTCCCCTGAAGGGGAGGGGCTAATCACGTCAGAGCTTGCGTCCGATCAGTTCCTTCATGATTTCGTTCGTGCCGCCAAAGATGCGCGTCACGCGCGCGGCGCGCCACGCGCGGGCGATTGGATATTCGTTCATATAGCCCGCGCCGCCGAAGAGCTGGAGGCATTTGTCCATCACCTCCCATTGCAGCTCGGTGTGCCACAGTTTCGCCGCGGCGCCCTCTTCGGGGGTCAGCTCTTTCTTCAAATGCCGCGACAGCGCCCAATCGAGGTGCGCCCAGCCGACCTGCAGCTTGGCCTTGAGGTCGGCGAGCACGAAGCGGCTGTTCTGGAAATCGAGGATCGGCTTGCCGAACGCCTTGCGGTCGCGCGTATATTCGACGGTGTCGTCGAAGGCGCGCTGCGCCGAGGCCTGCGCGCTCACCGCGATCGAAAGCCGTTCCTGCGGGAGCTCGCTCATCAGATAAATGAACCCCTGCCCCTCTTCGCCGAGGCAATTGGTGATCGGCACGCGGACGTCGTTGAAGAACAGTTCCGACGTATCGGCCTCGTCCTGCCCGATCTTGTCGAGGTTGCGGCCGCGCTGGAAACCCTCGCGGTCGGCCTCGACGAGGACGATCGACACGCCCTTCCACGCCAGCTCGACCTCGGTGTCGGTCTTGACGCAGACGAGGATCAGGTCGGCGTTCTGGCCGTTGGTGATATAGGTTTTCGACCCGTTGATGACATAATGATTGCCATCCTTCTTCGCGGTCGTGCGCATGCCCTGAAGGTCGCTGCCGGTGCCCGGTTCGGTCATCGCGATCGCGGTAATCACTTCGCCCGACACCATCCGGGGCAGCCAGTGCTTCTTCTGCTCTTCGCTGCCGTAGCGCGTGATGTAATTGGTGACGATGTCCGACTGGAGCGAGAAGCCCGTCGTCACGCGGCCGTAATAGGCGCTTTCCTCGTCGACGATCGCATTATAGCCGAAATCGAGGCCGAGCCCGCCATATTCCTCGGGCACCGTCGGGCACAGCAGCCCTAGTTCGCCGGCTTTCGGCCAGATGCTCTTCGGCACGATACCGTCCTCGGCCCATTGCGCCTGGTTGGGGGCGACTTCCTTTTCGAGGAACTGGCGCACGGTCGAACGGAACGCCTCATGATCCTCGGTGTAGGCGGAGCGCGAGAGACTATCGAGCGACATATCATTCCTTTCCCTGAGGACGGCCGAACGCAAGCGGGGAGTCGGCCGCATCTTTCCCGGCCAAGAGACCTTACGTTTACGTCCACGTCAAGTGGAAAGACGCTACGTCACGAGACTCTTTCGTCGCCGCCTTATCCTTTCGCTACCGCCGAATAGGTTTGCAGCCGCTGGGCAGCGTCGGCGGCGCGCGCTAAGACCCGCATCATGGTCCAATTGCTCCTCGACGCCGGCGCCTTGCTCGGCGAATCGCCCGTCTGGCACGCTGCCGAAGCCCGCCTCTACTGGGTCGATATCGACGGCCGCAAAATCCACCGCACCGATCCTGAAACGGGCGCCGACGAGGTCATGGAACTGACGGAGCAGGTCGGGTGCATCGCCCCGCGCGCGCGCGGCGGGCTGGTCGCGGCGCTCGAAAACGGCTGTGCGCTGATCGACGGCTGGGACGCCGCGCCGCGCCCCTTCGGCCCGGCGGTGCTCGCCGACAAGCCCGAACAGCGCTTCAACGACGGCCGCGTCGATGCCCTCGGCCGGCTGTGGGTCGGCAGCCTGACGAGCGACAAGGCGAATCCCGCCGCGACGCTCTACCGACTCGACCCCGACGGATCGCTGACCGAAATCTTCGGGCGGCTGACGACGAGCAACGGCGCGGCGTTCAGCCCCGACGGCCGCACCTTCTATCACGCCGACACGCCGACCCACGCGATCCGCGCCTATGACGTCGACCCGGCCGCGGGCACGCTCAGCAACGGCCGCATCTTCCACCAGTTCGAGTTCGGGGGGGGCCGCCCCGACGGCGCGGCGGTCGACGCCGAGGGCTGCTACTGGTCGGCGCTGTGGGACGGCTGGCGCGTCGTCCGCTTCTCGCCCGCGGGCGAGCTGATCCAGACGATCGAGCTGCCGGTGCAGCGCCCGACGATGGTCGCCTTTGGCGGACCTGACCTCCAGACCGCGTTCGTCACCAGCGCGGGCAAGAACCTCTCCGACGAGGAGCGTGCGAAGCAGCCGCACGCGGGCGGCGTGTTCACCTTCCGCGTCGATGTCCCCGGCCTGATCCAGCGGGATTTTGGCGCTTAGGCGGGTTGCACGCCCCTGTCATATCTGGTTAAGACGGCCCCAGACATGGTTTCGCCCGAAACCTTATCCTCCGGGGAGATTTATCGATGTCGCGCCCAGCGCAGCCTTTTGCCCGCCATTTGTCGATCATGCTTGCATCCACCGCGATGATGGCGGGTTATAGCCAGATGACCACCGCAACCGCCGCCGAACCGACCGCCGCCGCGAAACTGGCCCCCGCCACGCCGGTGGGCCAGAACCCGATGCTCGCGCCGTGGACCGGCCCGTTCGAAGGGGTACCGCCGTGGGACAAGATGGACCCCGAACTGTTCCCCGATGCCTTCACCAAGGGCATGGCCGAAGTGAAGGCGCAGGTGCAGGCGGTGATCGACAACCCCGAGGCGCCGACCTTCGAGAATACGCATGTTCCGATGCAGCTTGCCGGCGACAGGATGGAACGTGTCTATGCGCTGTGGGGGGTGCAGACGTCGAACAAGTCGAACGACCGCGTCGAGGACATCGACGCCGAATGGAGCCCCAAGCTCACCACCTTCTACACCGAGCTGTTCCTCGAGCCGAAGCTCTTCGCGCGTTACAAGGCGGTGTACGACAAGCGGAAATCGAGCGGCCTCAACGCGCAGCAGATCCGCATCGTCGAGCGCAGCTATGACGAGATGGTCCGCGACGGCGCGAATCTGTCGCCCGCCGACAAGACGAAGCTGGTCGCGATGAACTCGAAGCTCGAAGGGCTGTTCTCGGCCTTCTCGTCGAAACTGCTCGGCGATGAAAAGCTCTACACTTTCGTCACCGACAAGGCCGAACTCGCGGGTCTCGAGCCGGGCTTCGTCGCCTCGCTCGCCGCGGCCGCCGAAGCCAATGGCAAGCCCGGCCAGTGGGCGATCAAGAACACGCGTTCGTCGGCGCAGCCGGTGATGCAGGGGGCGACCAACCGCGCGCTGCGCGAACGCGTCTACAAGGCGTTCGTCAGCCGCGGCGACAACGGCGACGCGAACGACACCAATGCGACGATCGTCGAGATATTGAAGCTGCGCCAGCAGCGCGCCGAGCTGCTCGGTTTCCCGACCCACGCGAATTACCGCATGGCCGACACGATGGCGAAGACGCCCGAGGCGGCGATGGGTCTGATGATGAAGGTCTGGCCCGCCGCGGTCGCGCGCGTGAAGGAAGAGGTCGCCGACATGCAGGCGATCGCCGACGCCGATGCCAAGGCCGGCAAGGGACCCAAGCTGACCATCGAACCGTGGGATTATCGTTTCTATGCGGAGAAGGTCCGCAAGCAGAAATACGACCTCGATGAAAGCGAAGTGAAACCCTACCTCCAGCTCGACAAGCTGGTCGACGGGATGTTCTGGTCGGCGGGGCAGCTCTACGACCTCGGCTTCCGCGAAAATACCGGCACGATCCCCGTCTTCGACCCCAAGGTCCGGACCTTCGAGGTCTATAATCTCAAGACGAACGAGAATGTCGGGGTCTTCTACCTCGACAATTTCGCGCGCGACGGGAAGCGGTCGGGCGCGTGGATGACGACCTACCGCAGCCAGCAGACGCTCGGCGGCGAACGCAATGTGCTCGCGTCGAACAACAATAATTTCACCGAAGCCGCGAAGGGTGAGCCGACGCTGATCAGCCTCGACGACGCGACGACTTTGTTCCACGAATTCGGCCACGGCATCCATTATCTGCTGCAGCACATCTATTACCCGGCGCTCGCCGGGGTGCCGCGCGACTTCGTCGAATATCCGAGCCAGGTGAACGAGAACTGGCTGATGACGCCCGAGGTGCTGTCGAAATATGCGACGCACTACAAGACGGGTCAGCCGATGCCGCAGGCGCTGGTCGACAAGATCCTCGCGTCGGACAAGTTCAATCAGGGTTTCTCGACGGTCGAATATCTCTCGAGCGCGATCGTCGACATGAAGCTGCACGACCGCAAGACGCCGCCGGCCGACGTCGACAAGTTTGAACGCGAGACGCTCGCCGAAATCGGCATGCCGAAGGAACTCGTGATGCGGCACCGCCTGCCGCAGTTCGGCCATCTGTTCAGCTCGGACGCCTATTCGGCGGGCTATTACAGCTACCTCTGGTCCGAAACGATGGACGCCGACACCTGGGCCGCCTTCACCGAAGCGGGCGGCGCGTGGGACCGCAAAGTCGCCGACAAGTTCCGCACGATCCTGCTGATGACCGGCAACGAAACCGACCGCGCCGAGGCGTATCGCGCCTTCCGCGGCCGCGATCCTGACGTGAAGGCGCTGCTGAAAAAGCGCGGTTTTCCGACCGAGTAAGCGAACGATACCGGGGAGGCAAAAGGGGGCGATTTCGCCCCCTTTGTTTTTGGGGAACTGACGATGGCGGCTTTCGACCGGTAGCGGACATACTTCTCCCCTCCCTTTTTAGGGAGGGGCCGGGGGGTGGGTAGCCGCCGAAGACGGCGCTCTTCTGCAACTCGCTTCGCTCGTACCCACCCCTAACCCCTCCCTGAAAGGGAGGGGAATGACCGGAATCCACCCCGAAGCCGACCACATCCCCTGTACGAATCCCGATTGACCCCCCGCTCAATTCGATATAAATATGATATCATCATTATATCGAATGATTCGGAGGGAAACATGGTCGAGACAGGGGCACCGGCGCTGAACCGCAGTCGCGAGACGCGCGCCGCTACGCAGAGCGGTTATCTGATGCTGTTCATCTGGTTGCTGTTGCTCGGCGTCGCCGCGTGGGCGGGGATCACCAACGCCAACGCCGAATATATGGTCGCGTGGAAATGGATCGTCGTTGTCGCCTCGGCGATCGTCGGCCTGCTGATCCTCTGCGGCTTCTACCTCATCAACCCCAACGAGGCCGCGGCGATCCAGCTGTTCGGCGCGTATAAGGGCACCGACCGCGAGGAAGGGCTGCGCTGGGTTCTTCCGTGGTTGACGCGCAAGAAGATCGCGGTGCGCGCGAACAATGTGATTTCGGACAAGATCAAGGTCAACGACCTCCGCGGCAACCCGATCGAGATGGCGGCGCAGGTCGTGTGGCGCGTCACCGACACCGCGCAGGCGCTGTTCGACGTCGACGATTACAAGGAATTCGTGATGGCGCAGATCGAGGCCGCGGTGCGCTCGATCGGCTCGCGCTATCCCTATGACGACATCGAGCATCAGGAAGTCACGCTGCGCGGCAATCACGACGAGGTCGGGGTCGAGCTCAGGAAGGCGCTGATCGAGCGGCTGAGCGTCGCGGGGATCACCGTCGACGAATGCGGCCTCACCCACCTCGCCTATGCGCAGGAAATCGCGGGCGCGATGCTCCGCCGCCAGCAGGCCGAAGCGGTGATCGCGGCGCGCAAGAAGCTGGTCGAGGGCGCGGTGACGATGGTCGAGATGGCGCTGACCCAATTGTCCGAAAAGGGCGTCGTCGACCTCGACGACGAGCGCAAGGCGGTGATGGTGTCGAACCTGATGGTCGTGCTGTGCGGCGAACGCGACACGCAGCCGGTCGTGAACGCCGGATCGCTTTACTGAGTTCGTCCGGTGCCTGCGCAGTCCAGAAAAGCCTTTGCCCTCCGCCTCGATCCCGCGCTCTATGCGGCGATCGAGCGGATGGCGGCGGCCGAATTGCGCAGCGCCAATGCCGAAATCGAGGTCCTGCTGCGCGAGGCGCTGGCGCGGCGCGGCATGACGGTCAAACCGCCGGCTCCGGCCAGGCGCGGGCGGCCGCCGAAAGAGGAAGGCTGATCATGCTCCACCTGTTCATGCGCAAGAGCCCCTGGTTTCGCGCGAGGCGCCGCGGCTATGGCACCGGGCTGCCGTTCGTGTGGGAAGGCTGGTTCTTCCTCGCGCTCCACGTCGCGATGATCGCCGGCCTCGCCTGGCTTTTCCGCGACCGGCCCGTTCTGATGACCATCCTCGTCGTCCTCGCCGGCCTTGCCCCGATGCCGATCTATCGCGCCAAGACCGAAGGCGGGTGGCGCTGGCGTTAGCCCCATTCTTGTCATCCCGGCGCAGGCCGGGATCTCGACATTTGCGCCATGACGATACCTTGAGATCCCGGCCTTCGCCGGGATGACGGGCAATGTGAGGGCAAGGCTACGACGATTTTGTCGATATCCCTCGAATAGCCCCGCCGCCCCGCTTGCCCCCGACTCGCTTGATGGTTAAGGCCGGTCTCTATGACCGCCGCCACGTCGCCCGTCCGCATTGCCCCCTCGATCCTCAGCGCCGATTTCGCGCGCCTTGGCGAAGAGGTGCGCGCGATCGAGACCGCGGGTGCCGACTGGGTCCATATCGACGTGATGGACGGCCATTATGTGCCCAATCTGACGATCGGCCCGATGGTGGTGAAGGCGCTGCGCCCGCATTCGACCCTGCCCTTCGACGTCCATCTGATGATCTCGCCCGTCGATCACTTCCTCGACGCGTTCGCGGAGGCGGGTGCCGACATCATCACCGTCCATCCCGAGGCCGGGCCGCACATCCACCGCACCGTCCAGCACATCAAGTCGCTCGGCAAGCAGGCGGGCGTGTCGCTCAATCCCGCGACCCCGGCGAAGATGCTCGATTATCTGATCGACGACATCGACCTTGTCCTGATCATGAGCGTCAATCCCGGCTTCGGCGGACAGAGCTTCATTTCGAGCCAGCTCCGGAAGATCGAGGCGGTCCGGAAGATGATCGAGAAATCGGGCCGCGATATCCGGCTGGAAGTCGACGGCGGCATCGACGCGGGCACCGCGCCGCTCGCGATCGCCGCGGGGGCCGACGTGCTGGTCGCGGGCACCGCGACCTTCAAGGGCGGCCCCGACGCCTATGCCGACAATATCCGGCGGCTGCGCGGCGCCTGAACATGGTACGACCGGTGACCGCTCCAGAAGATGAACCGGAGGGCGCCGCCGCCGACGCCATCGACGACACGATCGAGCCCGGCAAGCGCCTGATCCGCCTTCCCGCCGACAAGGGCCTCTCGCTCGGCGACCGCGTCGCCAACGCGATCACGCGCCTGACCTGGCGCACGCCGCTCCATGCCTTCCGCCTGAAGGGGCGCTTCCCGCTCAAGCTGCTCGGCGTGCCGGCCGACCCGGTGCCCGGCGACACGCGCGCCGGCACCGCGATCCGCGCCGGGCATTTCCTGCACCGCGGACTCAAGCTGCCGCTCGGCGAGCTCGATTTCGCCGCGCTCACCGTCGCGCCGACCTTTGCCGACTATCTGCACAGCTTCGCCTGGCTGCGCGACCTTGCCGCCACCGGCTCGCGCGCCGACGGCGCCCCGATCGCCGAGGCGGTCGTGCGCCACTGGCTCGGCACCCACGGCGAGACGGTCAGCGAACCCGCGTGGAGGGCCGACAACAGCGCGTGGCGCATCCTGTTCTGGGCCACGCACGCGCCGCTGATCCTGTCGTCGAGCGACCTCGTCTATCGCTCGGCGGTGCTCAACCATCTCGCGCGCGCGGCGCGCCACCTCGACCGCGTCGCCGACAAGACGCGCCCCGGCACCGGCCAGATGGTCGCATGGGTCGGCATTGTCGCCGCATCGTTGCTGATGCCCGGCGGCGAGCCGCGGCAGGTGTTCGGCGAAGCGGGCCTGCGCAAGGTCCTCGAAACCAGCTTCTACGCCGACGGTGGCAATATCTCGCGCTCGCCGCAGGCGCAGCTCGACGCGATCATGGCGCTGTCGATGCTCGCGAAAATCTATGACATGCGCCGCATCGAACTGCCGCCGTTCATCCAGGAAGTGCTCGCGCGCACGGTCCCCGCGCTGCTCGGGCTGCTCCACAGCGACGGCGGCATGGGCAGCTGGCAGGGCAGCGGCGCGACGCCGGCCGCCACGATCCAGGCGATCGTCGCCGCGAGCGGCGTGCGCACCCGGCCGCTCAAGCAGGCGCGCGACTGGGGCTATCAGCGGCTCGTCGCGAACAAGGTCGTGCTGCTCGCCGATGCGGCGCCTCCCCCCATTGCCCGGGTGACCGAAGCGGGCTGCGCCTCGACCCTCGCCTTCGAACTCAGCGACGGCGACGAGCGCATCGTCGTCAATTGCGGCGGCGCGGCGCTGACCGGCGCGACGATCCCCGCCGACCTCGCGCGCGGGCTGCGGACCACCGCGGCGCATTCGACGCTGACGCTCGGCGACAGCAATTCGACCGCGATCCTGCCCAACGGGTCGCTCGGCAAGGGCGTGACCGAGGTCGAACTCGACCGGCGCGAGACGCCGCAGGGCAGCCGGGTCGAGATGAGCCACGACGGCTATGCGCGGCGCCATGGCCTGATCCACCGCCGCTTGCTGATCCTCTCACCCAACGGGCGCGAGCTGCGCGGCGAGGATATGCTGCTCCCCGCCCCGCGCACGCGGCGCAAGGGTGACAAGGTTTTCACGCTGCGCTTCCACCTCGGCGCGCATATCTCGGCGAGCCTGACCGCCGACAAGCTGGGCGCGCTGCTGCGCATCAACGGCGGCCCGCTGTGGCAGTTCCGCACCTCCGAGGGCGGGCTCGACATCGAGCAAAGCCTGTGGGTCGACGGCGAAGGCCGCCCGCACCCGACCGAGCAGCTCGTCGTCACCGGCGCCGCTCCCGCGGGCGGCGCCAGCATCGGGTGGATCTTCAAGCATATCGGCTGACGGCGGCGGGCAAGGGACTGCCCGCCGCCGCAACCCGGCGCGTCAGAAGGCGTAACGCGCCATCAGCTGGAAGACCGGGCCGGCCTTTTCGCTTTCGAGTTCATATTCGTCGAAACGGCGCCCGTCGGCGGGCGTGCCATCGTCCTCGAGGCCAAGTTGCGCGTTGCGCGTGGCGAATTTGTTGAACGCCTCGCGCTTCGCGCCGTTGAGCAGGTTCGAGCCGACCGCGCGGATCGTGAAGCTCTTGCCGAAACGCTTTTCGACGAAGATTTCGAGATCGGCGCCATAGCTGGTGAAAACCTCCTCGCCGACGGTGCGGTCGAACGCGCCGCCCTGCTTGCGATAGGTCGCGCCGAACGCCGCACCGATCGACGGAATGTCGTGGATCGCGCCGAAATTATAGACATATTTGCTCTGGCCGTTGAAGCGGCGCTCGCCGAATTCGTCGACGATCTTGCTGTCGAGCCACGAGACGTTGCCGAAGACGCCGGTGTCGGGCAGGCCAATGAAGCCAAGGTCGGTCGACAGGTCGAACTCGACGCCCCAGACCTTGCCGTCACCGATATTCTGCGGCTGGTAGGTGAAGGCCCCCGGCCGGCCGACGATCGGCCCGGTGTTGGTCAGCTCGATCAGGTCGTTCACCTTGCGGTAGAAGACATTGATCCCGGCGATGCCCGAACGGCCGAGGCGTTGCTCATAACCAAGGTCGAAGCCCCACGCGGTTTCGGGATCGAGCAGCGGATTGCCGAGCAGGTCGTTGTCGCCGAGCTCTTCCTCGAGCGTCGCGGGCGAGAGGAAATTGAATTCGGGGCGCCGGCTGGTGCGGGCGACCGATGCGGTGACCCGGCCGCGCGCGCCGACGTCGATCTTCACCGATGCCGACGGGAGCAGCTTTTCATAGTCATTGTCGATGCGCGTCGCGGGCGGGGTCAGGTCGTTGATGGTGAGGTCGGTCGTTTCATAACGGATGCCGGCCTCCCACTTCACGCCGGGCATGTCGCCCTCGACCAGCACGAAGCCATCGAGACGCTTTTCCTCGATCATGTTGATCCCGCCGACGGCGGGAACGAAGGCGCCGAAGGTGCGCACAAACTCGGTGGGGTTGCGCGCAAACTGGTCGTAACCCTGCCGGTTGGCGGCGGTGAGATTGTAGCGATCGCGCGGCGCCCCGGTGATCGAGGTGTCGCGGTCCTTGTCCTGCCACAGGCCGCCGAAAAGCAGCTTGGCGGTGTCGCCCAGCTCGACCTCATGCTCGAGTCGCACCGAAAATTCCTTGTCGGTGATCCCCGTGCGCGTCTGGTCGCCGGTGAAGCGCGGCAGCGCGCGGTCGAATTCGACCTCATATTCGGTTTCGAACCGGTCCTCGTCGAACCAGGCATAGCCGATTTTCAGGCTCGTCTGCCCCGCCGACCAGCGGTGCGCGAGCTTGCCGTTGACGCTAAAATTGTCCTGGTTGATCTTCGCGACATTGGCGTTGTCGACGGTCAGATTGCCGGCGGGAGTCGCGCGGACGGGGCCGTTGATTGCGGTCGGGTGGTTATATTCGAAGCTGCGCTCGGTTTCGGTGCGATCGGTGTGGACATAAAAGCCGTTCACCGAGAAATCGGTGGTGTCGCCCTTGATGTCGTAGGTCGCGTTGAACGAATAATCCTTGCCGTCGCGCGTGTCGGTCTGGTCTTCGCGGTTTTCGAAGTTGTTCGTCGCGAAGGCGGGATCATTCTCGGGCGACTCGCTGTAGCGCAGCGAATATTTCTTCTTCGGATTGTGACGCCCCTGAAAATTGCCGCCGATGAGGAAGCGGCCCGGGCCGAGCGCGCCGCCGAACACGCCGCCGACACTCGGTTCGAGTTCCTTGTCGTCATAATAGAGCCCGCCCGCGCGCAGATAGCCGCCGTCGAGTTCGTAGCCGTCGCGCAGCTTGATGTTGAGCGTGCCCGCGACCGCGTCGCCGGTCCGGCGCGCCGACGATGAGCGGACGATCTCGACCCGGTCGATCAGCTCGGCGGGGATGCGGTCGAGGAAGAAGCTGCGGTCGGCGTTCGATCCGGGCACCTTTTCGCCGTTGATCAGAATCTGGGTATAGCCCGGCGGCAGGCCGCGCAGCCGCGCGCCGTCGCTTTCGATGACGTCCGACAGGAAGGTGACCGACGGCACGCGCTTCAGCGCGTCGCCCGCGGTCAGCGGCTCGAAACGCTGGAAATATTCGCTGTCATACGACAGGACAGGTTCGGCTTCGTCTTCGCCGCGGTTGCGATAGCCGATGCTGCCGAGGACGACGATGTCGCGCGAAGTCGTGATGGTGCTCTGGACCGGCGCTTCCTGCGCAGCGGCGGGAGCGGCGGCAAGCGCCGTCGCAAGCGCGAGAATGGCAGCGGAATGCAGGCTGAAAATTCGACTCATGGTGTCAGACCCCCCTTTGTGGTTGCCGGGCCTCTACGGGGGACGTGTGACAGTTTGCAGCGAGCGGTTTGACAAATAGATTACAGTTAAGTGACGGAAATATTGTGGGATTGACGCCATCTCACTTTGCTGGAACGGGCGCCGCCAGCGCGTTTCGATACGCGTATATATCAGGGGGAATCGCCATGACCGGAACCGATCGCTGGAAACTGCTGACTTCATTCGCTTTTGCATTCACACTTCCCGGATGCGCTGCAAGCGCACCCGTGATCACCGGCCTGCCCCCGGCGCAGGTGACCGCGAGCGGCGAGACCGAGCCCGTCGGCACCGGCCGCGCCGATGCCGCCGACGATCCGGCGATCTGGATCGACCCCGCCAATCCGGACCGTGCGCTGATCGTCGCGACCGACAAGAAGGCGGGGCTGCATGTCTATGACCTTGCCGGCAAGGACATCGCCTTCACCAAGGCAGGCCTCGTCAACAATGTCGATGTCGCGGGCAACATCATCGTCGCGAGCGATCGCAACGACGGGGTGAACGCGCATCTCGCGGTGTTTCGCCTCGACGCCGACAAGCCCGCGATCGTCGCGCTCGGCCGCGCCGCGGCGGGCACGGGCGAAGCCTATGGCCTCTGCCTCAAGAAGACCGCTCCCGGCGCGCCACTCACCGCGGCGCTGATCGTCAAGGACGGCACGGTGCGCGTCGGCACGCTGACGGTCGACGGCACGCCGGGCTTCACGGTTCAGTGGGAATACAGGATCCCGACCCAGTCCGAAGGCTGCGTCTTCGACGGCGATACGCTTTATGTCGGCGAGGAAGACGCCGGCGTCTGGGAACTGAAACCGAACGGCACGACGGCCGCCGCGCGCATCGTCGCGCCGGTCGACAACCAGCGCCTCGTCGCCGACGTCGAGGGCCTCGCGACGATCGATCACAAGGGCCAGCGCTACCTGCTCGTGTCGAGCCAGGGCGACAACGCCTATGCGGTCTTCCGCCTGCCCGGAGTGGAGTATGTCGGACGCTTTGCCGTCGCGGCGGGCGCGTTCGGCGCGACGAGCGAGACCGACGGGATCGAAGCCGTCGCGGGCAATTTCGGCCCCGCCTGGCCCGACGGCATCTTCCTCGCACAGGACGGCGACAACGCCCCCAGGGCGCAGAACTTCAAACTGGTGCGCTGGGACCGGATCGCGGCGGCGCTGGGGCTGTAGCCTCTACACCCTCCCCCTTGATGGGGGAGGCAGCGAAACTCGCCAGCTTGCTGGCTAGTTGCAGCGGTGGGGGTGCGGTTTCGGCCTGAAGCGGCGACGCGATGACGCGCGCTCACCCCCATCCAACTCCGCCTAATCGCTCCGCGACAAGGCTCCATATCCTTCCCCCATCAAGAGGGAAGGTACAAACCGTCGCAAACCTTCGCTTTTGACGGGCCGCTGTGAAGCGCGACACCTTGCCCTGACGCCCCAGCGCGCCTAGGGGGGCCGCGTCATCCCATCGCCAGCCGAGGCCCTCCCCAATGACCGACCTGATTCCCGTCCGCCGCGCCCTCCTGTCCGTCAGCGACAAGGCGGGGCTCGCCGACCTTGCCGCCGCGCTCGTCCGCCACGGCGTCGAACTCGTGTCGACCGGCGGCACCGCGAAGGCGCTGCGCGAAGCGGGTCACACCGTCCTCGACGTTTCGGACCTCACCGGCTTTCCCGAGATGATGGACGGCCGCGTCAAGACGCTGCACCCGACGGTGCATGGCGGTATCCTTGCTGTACGCGACGACGCGGCGCATGTCGCGTCGATGGAGGAGCATGGCATCGGCGCGATCGACCTCGTCGTCGTCAACCTCTACCCCTTCCTCCAGACCGTGATGAGCGGCGCCGACCGCGATACGATCATCGAGAATATCGACATCGGCGGCCCCGCAATGGTGCGTTCGTCGGCCAAGAACCACGCCTTCGTCGGCATCGTTACCGAGCCGGAAGACTATGCCGCACTGATCGGGGAAATGGACGCGAACGGCGGCGCCACGACGCTGGCGCTGCGCAAGCGCCTCGCCGCGACCGCCTTCGCGCACACCGCGACCTATGACGGGATGATCGCCAGCTGGTTCGCCTTTGCCGATCAGGGCAAGATGTTCCCCGACACGCTGCCGCTGACCGCGAAATTGCAAGCCGAACTGCGCTATGGCGAAAACCCGCACCAGAAGGCCGCGCTCTACCTCCCCGCCGGTCCCGCGGCGCGCGGGATCGCGCAGGCCGAACAGGTGCAGGGCAAGGAACTGAGCTACAACAATATCAACGACGCCGACGCCGCGCTCGAACTCGTTGCCGAATTCCGCGAGGCCGATCCGACCTGCGTCATCGTCAAGCATGCCAACCCGTGCGGTGTCGCGACCGCCGCGACGATCGCCGAAGCCTATGACGCGGCGCTGAAATGCGACGATGTGTCGGCGTTCGGCGGCATCATCGCGGTCAACCGGCCCCTCGACGGGCCGACAGCAGAAGCGATCAGCGGCATTTTTACCGAGGTCGTCTGCGCCCCCGACGCCGACGCCGACGCGCGCGCGGTGTTCGCGAAGAAGAAGAATCTGCGCCTGCTGCTCACCGGTGAACTGCCCGACCCGGCGCGCGGCGGGTTGATGATGAAAACGATCGCGGGCGGCTGGCTCGCGCAGAGCCGCGACAATGGCCGGATCACGCGCGCCGACCTCAAGGTCGTCACCGACCGCGCGCCGACCGACGAGGAGCTGGCCGACGCGCTGTTCGCGTGGACGATCGCCAAGCACGTGAAATCGAACGCGATCGTCTATGCCAAGGGCGGATCGACCGCGGGGATCGGCGCGGGCCAGATGAACCGCCGCGACAGCGCGCGTATCGCCGCGGTCAAGGCGCGCGAAGCGGCCGAGAGCCACGGCTGGGCCACGCCGCGCACCGTCGGCAGCGCGGTCGCGAGCGACGCCTTCTTCCCGTTCGCCGACGGGCTGCTTGCGGCGGTCGAGGCGGGCGCGACCTGCGTGATCCAGCCCGGCGGCTCGATCCGCGACGACGAAGTGATCGCGGCGGCGAACGAAGCGGGTCTTGCGATGGTGTTCACCGGGATGCGCCACTTCCGCCACTGATCGGCTCGACTTCGCCCGAACCCAACGGCATAGAGTCGCGGCGCACCCCGCGCGCCAAAGGACCAGCATGACCGAAACCGTCCGTAACAAGTCCATCATCCAGCGCATGTACAACTGGACGATGGAGAAATCGGCGCATCCGCATGCCGAATTCTGGCTCGCACTGGTCTCTTTCGTCGAAGCGAGTTTCTTCCCGATCCCGCCGCACCCGATGCTGGGGCTGATGTGCCTCGCCAACCCGAAAAAGGCGGTGCGCTACGCGCTGATCTGCACGTTCGCGTCGGTCGCGGGCGGCGTGCTCGGTTACCTGATCGGCTTCTTCCTTTATGAAAGCGTCGGGCTCGCGCTGCTCGGTGCACTCGGGCTGACCGACGCCTTCCCGTCGGCTGCCTGTTACCTGCGCGAATTCGGCGCCGAGATCATCCTGATCAAGGGCGCGACGCCGATCCCGTTCAAGCTGCTGACGATCACCGCGGGCTTCATCCACATGAGTTTCTGGACCTTCCTGTGGGCAAGCCTCGCGAGCCGGGCCTTTTCCTTCGTGCTCGTCGGAATCCTGTTCCGCATCTTCGGGGCGCCGATCAAGGCGTTCATCGACAAATATCTGGTGTGGGTCGCGGGCGCGTTCCTCGTCGCGGTGGTCGCAGGCTTCCTCGCGATCGGCGCGCTGTCGGGCGACGGCAAGACCAAGGAAGCCGACAAGTGCAGCGGCGCGACGCTCGAGAGCATCGGGCTGGACCGGAAGTAGCCGGCCGACGGTTGCGGCCTATTTCTCCCTTCCCGCTTGCGGGAGGGGCTGGGGGTGGGCGGCGACGGTGTAATGGCCCACCCGCTGCGACTAGGCAGCAAGCTGCCAAGCCTCGCTGCCCCTCCCGCAAGCAGGAGGGGATATAAAATTACTCGTTCGCGGCCTGATGCAGCCAGTCGGCGTGGCGCGGGGCCTTTTTCGTCTGGCTCCATTCCTCGAGCATCAGCGGCGCGACGCGCTTCAACTCGGCGTACTGCTCGTCGGTGCCGATGTCGCACGCCAACTCGACGCGGTGGCCGTTGGGGTCGAAGAAATAGATCGACTTGAAGATGCCGTGATGTGTCGGGCCGAGCACGTCGACACCGTTCGCCGTCAGATGCGCCTTCGCCTGCGTCAGCTCGTCATAGCTGCCGACTTTGAACGCGAGATGCTGCACCCATTTGGGCGTATTCTCGTCGCGCCCCATCTCGGGCTGGTTCGGCAGCTCGAAAAAGGCGAGGATGTTGCCGTTCCCCGCGTCGAGGAAGACGTGCATGTACGGGTCGTACTCGCCCGTCGACGGCACATGATCCTCGGCAAAGGCGGTGGTGTAGGTCATGCCGAGCATGCGCTCGTACCAATCGACCGTTTCCTTCGCATCCCTGCAGCGATAGGCGGCGTGGTGGACGCCGCCCAATTTGATCGGGCTCGTCATTCGGCGGGTTCCTCGACGTTCAATGCACCGCGGCGAATCTGGTCCATTTCCATCGATTTGAACAGCGCGGTGAAATTGCCCTCGCCGAAGCCCTCATCCTTCTTGCGCTGGATGAATTCGAAAAAGACGGGGCCGATCACGGTCTGGCCGAAAATCTGGAGGAGCAGGCGCGGGTCGCCCTCGGTCGTCGAACCGTCGAGCAGGATGCCGCGCGACTGCAGCGCCTCGACGGGTTCGCCATGGCCCGGCAGGCGGTCGGCGAGCATCTCGTAATAGGTCGCCGGCGGCGCCGGCGCGAACGGGTTGCCGAGCGCTTTCAGCTTGTCCCACGCCGCGTAGAGATCGTCGCAGCTGAACGCGATATGCTGGATGCCTTCGCCATTATAGGCGCGCAGATATTCCTCGATCTGGCCGCCGCCGCCCGCGCCCTCTTCGTTGAGCGGGATGCGGATCTTGCCGTCGGGGGCGGTCATCGCCTTCGACGTCAGACCGGTATATTCGCCCTTGATGTCGAAATAGCGGATTTCGCGGAAGCCCGCGATGCGCTCGTAGAACGCGGCCCAATGCGCCATGCGGCCCCCATAGACATTGTGCGTGAGGTGATCGATCAGCTGCATCCCCGCACCGACCGGGTGGCGATCGACGCCCTCTTCATAGACGAAATCGATGTCGTAGATGCTGAGGTCGTCGCCGTAACGGTCGATCAGATAGATGATCGAGCCGCCGATGCCGCGGATCGCGGGCAGGCGGAGTTCCATCGGGCCGGGGGTGACCTCGACCGGCTCGGCGCCGCGTTCGACCGCCACTGCATAGGCCTTGGCCGCATCGCGCACCCGCCACCCCATCCCGCACGCCGACGGGCCGTGCTCGGCGGCGAAATAGGCCGCGGGCGATTTGGGTTCGTAATTCGCGATCAGGTTGATGCCGCCCTGGCGCCACAGCTGGACGTCCTTCGAGCGATGGCGCGCGATCCGCGTGAAGCCCATCGCCTCGAACACGGGTTCGAGAATGCCCTTTTCAGGCGCCGAGAATTCGACGAATTCGAAGCCGTCGAGGCCCAGCGGATTATCGAAGAGGTCGGCCATGATCGCATTCCCATCTAGTTTCAATTGAAACTATTATGATGGATCGGGGTGGAAGAGTCAATGCGCCCACATTCCCGTCATCCCGGCGAAGGCCGGGATCTCAACGCCGCATCGGGACGCCTCGGCGAGATCCCGGCCTTCGCAGGGATGACAAATGGACAATATCAGGCGGCGGCGGTCTCCAGCGCCTCCAGCGCTTCGCTCGCCGTCACCCAGCGGGCTTCGGCGGCTTCCTGCGCGGCGACGATCTTGCCGCGCCGCTGCGACAGCTCGCCCATCGTCAGCCCGGCATATTCATTGCTCGCCCCCTGCGGATCGAACATCGCGCGGTCGATCGCGCGCAACACTACCTCATATTTCGCGAGGTCGGCCTCGGCATCGCTGACCGCCTTCTTCGCCTTCGCCACCACTTCGCGGGCAGCGGCGGCCGCCTTGCGGTCTTCCTTCCTGTCGGCCTTCGACGCCTTCTCTCTGGCGAGCGCGCCCTTGCCAAGGATGAAGGCGACATAATCGTTCATGCTGCCATCGAAATCGCGCGCGGTACCATCGTCGACAAGCACGAGCCGGTCGGCCGTCAGTTCGAGCATGTGGCGGTCGTGGCTGACGATCAGCACCGCCCCGTCGAATCCGTTGAGCGCCTGCACCAGCGCCTCGCGCGCATCGACATCGAGGTGGTTCGTCGGCTCGTCGAGGATCAGGAGGTGCGGCGCATCGCGGGTGATCAGCGCGAGCGCGAGCCGCGCGCGTTCGCCGCCCGACAGCTTGCCGACCTCGGTCGTCGCCTTGTTGCCGGTGAAGCCGAAGCGCCCCAATTGCGCGCGCACCGCGCCGGGCGTCTTGCTCGTCATCACGCGCGTCATATGGCCGAGCGGCGTGTCGCTGCCGTCGAGTTCCTCGACCTGATATTGCGTGAAATAGCCGACGCGCATCTTGCCCGATGCCGCCATCGCGCCGTCCATCGGCGTCAATTGTGCGGCAAGCAGGCGCGCAAGCGTCGTCTTGCCGTTGCCGTTACGCCCCAGCAGCGCGATGCGGTCGTCGGGATCGATACGCAGGTTGAGCCGCGTCAGGATCGGCGCGCCGGGCGTATAGCCGACGCTCGCGAGGTCGAGCGTGATCAGCGGCGGCTTGAGCTCGTCGGGGCTCGGGAAATCGAACACGAGGCTGGGGTCGTCGGCGAGTGCCGCGATCGGCTGCATTCGTGCGAGCTGCTTGGCGCGCGACTGCGCCTGTTTCGCGGTCGAGGCGCGCGCGCTGTTGCGCGCGATATAGTCCTGCAATTTCGCGCGCTGGGCATCCTGCGCGGCCTTCGCCGCCGCGAGCTGCGCCGCGCGCTCGGCGCGCTGACGTTCGAAATCGTCGTAGCCGCCGACATAGAGCGTCACCTTCCCGCCCTCGAGGTGCAGAATATGGTCGACGACATTGTTGAGCAGGTCGCGTTCGTGACTGATCACGACGAGCTGGCCCGGATAGGATTTGAGGAAGCTTTCGAGCCACATCGTCGCTTCGAGGTCGAGATGGTTCGATGGTTCGTCGAGCAGCAGCAGGTCGGGATTCGAGAAGAGCAGCGCCGCGAGCGCGACGCGCATCTTCCACCCGCCCGAGAAGCTGTCGAGCGGCTGGCCCTGCATATCCTCGTCGAAGCCGAGGCCGATCAGGATGCGCGCGGCGCGCGCGGGCGCGGTATAGGCGTCGATCGCGATCAGCCGTTCGTGGATATCGCCGAGCCTGTCGGGATCCTGCTCGACCTCCGACGCCGTCAAAAGCTCGGCGCGCTCGGTGTCGGCGGCGAGCACGGTGTCGAATGGCGTCGCGGTCCCGTGCGGCGCTTCCTGCGCGATATAGCCGACGCGCGTCTTGCGCGGCATCTCGATGCCGCCCTCGTCGGCTTCGAGCTGACCGATCATCACCTTCATCAGCGTCGATTTGCCCGCGCCGTTGCGGCCGATCAGCCCGACGCGGCTTTTGCCCGGCAGGCTGGCGCCTGCGCGGTCGAGAATCGTTCGTCCGCCCAGGCGGACCGTGAGGCCATTGATCGTCAACATGGCGGCGCGCCTAGCATGGCCCGCGCCGAAGCCCAAGCATCCGAACTGGCTTTCGACCGGCATTCGGGGCAGGATTGCGGGCATGGCCGGCCTCGCCCCCTTTCACATCGCCTTTCCCGTCGACGATCTCGATGCGGCGCGCCATTTCTATGGCACGATCCTCGGCTGCGCGGAGGGGCGGAGCGCCGCCGACTGGATCGACTTCGACCTCTATGGGCACCAGATCGTCGCGCACCGCGTCGATAGGCCGCGTGCCGCCGCTGCGCACAACCCCGTCGATGGCCATGCGGTGCCGGTGCCGCATTTCGGTGTCGTGCTCCCGCCCGCCGAATGGCAGGCGCTCGCCGACCGGCTGAAGGCCGCAGGTACCGCATTCGTGATCGAACCGCACACCCGCTTTCCCGGCCAGCCCGGCGAGCAGTCGACGATGTTCTTTTACGATCCCGCCGGCAACGCGCTCGAATTCAAGGCTTTTGCAGATTTGAGCCAACTCTTCGCCAAATAGCGGCGTCTTGTTCTGCCGCCTTTCGGGGTCGTCAGACGCTTCCGCCTGACCTGAAAACGCTCTAGTGCCCGCCGCCCATCGAAATCTGTTTCGGCCGCGGCGCGAACCACACCGATATCGCGGCGAGCACGAACACGACGCCCGACGCGAGGAACAGGTGCAGCACCCCCAATGTCGATGCCTGCACCTCGACCAGCCGCTCGATCGCGGCGCGCGCCTGTTCGAGCGTGAAGCCGGCATTTTGCAGCGAGGTCATCGTCGCTTCGGGGTTGTTGAGCGACGAGACGAGCTCGGACCGCGAGGTCCGGCTGGCGTCGTCCCACGCCGTCGTCGCGACCGCGGTGCCGATCGCGCCGCACAGCGTGCGCAGGAAGCTCATCAGCCCGGCCGCCGATGTCTGGTGCTGCGCGGGCACCGAGCTCAAAGCGAGCGCAGTCAGCCCGACGAAGAAGAAGGGCATGCCGATCCCCTGCAAAATATGCGGCAAAGCGAGCGTCCAGTAACCGACATCGGCGTTCCAGCTCGCGCGAAGCACCGACATCACCGCCATCCAGAGAATGCCGCCCGAGATGGTGATACGCACGTCGACCCTTGTCATCAGCCCCGCCGCGACCGGCGAGAGGAGGACGGCGAACACCCCGAGCCACGCGACGATGAAGCCGGTTTCGGTCGCGGTATAGCCCGCGACCTGCTGGAGCCACAAAGGCGTCAGCACGACCTGCGCAAAGAAGGCGCCGAATCCGAGCGAGATCGCCATCGTCGCGAAGGTGAAGCCGCGGAAGCGGAAGATGCGCAAATTCACGACCGGATTGGCGTCGGTGAGCTCCCAGATCACGAAGGCGGCGAAGCTGATCGCGGCGACGACCGCGAGCCCGATGATCCATGCCGACCCGAACCAGTCATGCTCGCGTCCGGTATCGAGCATGATCTGGAATGCCCCGACCGACACGACGAGCAGGATCAGGCCGACGACATCGATCCGCGCCTTGGCGCGCTTGGTCTCGAACGGCGACAGCAGGGTGAAGACGCCGAAGGCGCAGATCGCGACGACGGGCAGGTTGATGAAGAAGATCCACGGCCAGGTCCAGTTGTCGCTGATCGTGCCGCCGAGGATCGGCCCGAGGATCGGCGCGGTGGTCGTCGTCATCGCCCAGATCGCGAGGCCGATTCCGGCCTTTTCCTTGGGAAAGATGCGCAGCAGCAAAATCTGCGACAGCGGCATCAACGGACCGCCCGCGAGCCCCTGCAGCACGCGGAACAGCACCAGCGCATCGAGCGTGCGCGACACGCCGCAGAGGAAGGAGAAGATGCCAAAGCCGATGATCGAGATCATGAACCAGCGCACGGTGCCGAAGCGCATCGCGAGCCAGCCGGTCAGCGGCACGCTGATCGCGTCGGCGACCGCATAGCTGGTGATCACCCACGTCCCCTGCGTCGGCGACACCGCGAGCCCGCCCGCGATATGCGGCACCGACACATTAGCGATCGTCGTATCGAGCACGACGACGAAGTTGGCGAGCGCGAGCGCGAAGGCCGCGACGATCAGCCGTACGCCGGTGAGCGGCTGCGGTTCGGCGGGGATCGCGGATGCAGGGGCGGCGGCGCTGGCCATCACTCAGTTCCCGCGCGTGTCGATCGTGGCTTCCATCGACAGCCCGACGCGCAGCGGATGCGCCTTGAGCTGCTTCGGATCGAGCGCGATGCGCACCGGCAGGCGCTGCACCACCTTGACCCAATTGCCCGTCGCATTCTGCGCGGGGATCAACGAGAAAGCCGCGCCGGTGCCGCCGGCGATGCCGACGACCTTGCCGCGGTAGACGACGTCGCCGCCATAATAGTCCGACACCAGTTCGACCGGCTGGCCGATGCGGATGTCCTCGAACTGGCTTTCCTTGAAATTGGCGTCGACGTAAGCGGTCGCGATCGGGACGAGCACCATGATCGGCGCACCCGCGGCGATCCGCTGGCCGACCTGCACCTGCCGGTTGGTGACGATGCCGTCGACCGGCGCGCGCAGCACCGTGCGCGCGAGATCGAGCCGCGCCTTTTCGAGCCGCGCTTCGGCCGCCGCGACGTCGGGCGCAGTGTTGATCGTCGTCCCGCGCACGACGGCTTCGGCGGCGCCCAAGTCGCCGCTCGCCGAGCCGCGCGTCGCCTCGGCCGAGTCGACGCCCGCGGCGGCAAGGTCGCGCGCCGCCGAAGCCGATGCGAGCGCCGCGCGCGCGGCGGTCAATTCTTCGCCCGACACCGCGCCGGTGCCGGCAATGCTCTCACGTCTTGCCAGTTCGGCGCGCGCGCGCTCGACCGTTGCATTGGCGTCGCGCAGCCGCGCGCGCGCCTGCGCGATATCAGCACCGCGTGCCGCGACGCGCGCGCGCGCCGCATCGGCGTTGGCGTCGGCCTGTCCATAACGCTGGCGCGCGAGGCGGAGCGCCGCCTCGGCGTCGGCGACCGCGATGCGCTGGTCGGCGTCGTCGAGGATGACGAGGATATCGCCCTTCTTCACCGCCTGCGTGCCGCTGACGCGCACTTCCTTGACGGGTCCCGAGACGAGCGCGGTCACCTGCGCCGAATCGGCGCCGACATAGGCGTTGTCGGTGTGGACGCGCCCCGCCTGCGTCAGGAAATACCAGAGCCCCCACAGGACCCCGACCGTCACCACGACGATTGCGAGGATGCGTAGGAGTTTCTTCCGCCGGGTACCGTTGACTTCGGGGCTCGCTTCGGGAGATGTCTCGGGAGCGCCGGTTTCGGTCGCAGCCGTTTCGTCGGCCATCATTCGTCTCCTGTTGAGTTTGGCGTGCGATATCCGCCGCCAAGCGCCCGGATCAGGGCGATATCGAGTGAGAGCTGGCGCGCTTCGAGGTCGGCGACGGCGCGGCTCAAGGCGACCATGCTGTCCTCGGCGGTGAGCTGGACGATCTGGGTCGAAAGGCCGGCGCGGTAACGAAGTCCGGCCAGTTTCGAGGCTTCGGCGGCGGCGGTCAGCGCCTCGCGCCGTCCGACAAGCTGGCGTTCGGTGGCGCCGCGGCTCGCCACGATGTCGGCAACATCGCGCAGCGCGGCGATCAGCGTGCGGTCATAGGTCGCGACCGCCCCATCATAGTCGGCGCGCGATCCGCGATAACGCCCTTGCAGCCGCCCGCCCTCGAAGATCGGCAGACTGATCGCCGCGCCTCCATTGCCATATTCGGACCCCGATTTGAACAGGTTGGAGAGGCCGAGCGACTGGAGTCCGACGAGCGCCGACAGGCTGATATTGGGATAGAAATCGGCGCGCGCGACGTCGATGCGCTTGGCGGCCGCTTCGGAACGCAGCCGCGCCGCGACGATATCGGGGCGCCGTCCGATCAGGTCGATCCCCGCATTGCCCGGCAGGCCGAGCGACGGCCGCGCGATCTGCGGCCGCGCGATCGACAAGCCGCGGTCGGGTCCGGCACCGATCAGAGCGGCGAGCCGGTTGCGCGTCGTCGCGATCGCCTCTTCGAGCGCGACGACGTCGGCGCGTGCCGAGGCGGCGCGGCTTTCGGCCTGTCGCTGGCTCGCCTGATTTTCGATGCCGGCGCGGGCGCGCTCGCCCGACAGGTCGGCGCTCGCGGTGCGGACGCGCACCGCATCGTTGGCGACGTCGAGCGCCTGATAATAGCCCGCCAGATCGGCATAGGCTGCGGCGATCCCGGTTGTGAGCATCAGCCGCGCCTGCGCCGCGTCGACGCGCGCCGCCTCGGCTTCCGACGTTGCCGCCGCGAGCGCCGCACGATTGCGGCCCCACAGGTCGAGGTCGAAACTGAAGGTCGCGGCGATACGGCCGGTGTCCTGGATGCCGTCGGGCACGAATTCGGGCGGAATGCCCATATTCTTGCTTTGCTGGACGCCGCCGGCGCTACCTTCTGCGCCGACGCGCGGCAGCAGGGCGGCGCCCGCCTGCTGCGCCATGGCATCGGCGGCGCGCACACGCGCCGCGGCGATCGCGACATCGGGCGAACCCTTGAGCCCCTCGCCGATCAGCGCATCGAGCTGGGCGTCGCCAAAGCCCTGCCACCAGCTTTCGGCGGGCCATTCGCCCTCAGCGCGGGCGAATGTCGCGTTCGATTCCAGCGACTCGGCCGCCGTCGGAACGGGCTTTGGCCCAAGGTCCGGGACGCTCGCGCAGCCCGCGAGCAGGCTGAAAACAGCGGTGGAGAGAAAAATCGTCCGGGGCATGGCTTCCAACGATACTAGCTGGTATCATGCGCAAATGAACGTCGGAGGATGCGTTGTCAATCGAAATGATACCAGATAGTACGGCACCCGCGGACGATGCTGCGGCAGCGCGGCGCAAGGCGTTCGTCGATGCCGCGCGCGAACTGTTCTTTGCCAATGGCTATGCGGGGACGACGATGTCGTCGATCGCGAGCAAGGTCGGCGGATCGAAGACGACGCTCTGGACCTATTTCCCGTCGAAGGAGGAGCTTTTCGCCGCGGTCGTCGACGACATCGTCGCGCAATATGGCGACGCGCTTGCCATCGATCTGCCGCTCGACGAGCCGGTGCCCGATGTCCTCCGCACCTTCGGCAATCTGCTGATGACGAAGCTGACGGCGACGCCGATCCTCTCGCTCTTTCGCCTCGTCGTCGGCGAGGCCGAGCGTTTCCCGCACCTCGCCGAAACCTTCTACGAGCGCGGCCCGCGCCGCGGGAAAGCGCGCGCGGCGGTATGGGTCGGCGAAAAAATGGTGCGCGGCGAACTGCGGATGGGCGATCCGATGCGCGCGGTGCAGCAATTCACCGGTCTTTGCCAGTCGGGCGTCTATCAATTCGCGATGCTCAACCTGCCCGAAAGCCGCGACCTCGATCGCCTTCGGGACGATGTCGACGCCGCGGTCGACGCTTTCTATCGCGCGTGGAGGCCGGACGTCTAGCCGCTCCGCCCCGAACTTGCCCTGTCCTTCGTCCTGTGCAATAGGCGCCGCCCCCCACCCGGGGTTCCCCATCGTCCCAGGAGCATGTTATGGAAAAGGCGGCCGCGAGCGCGCTCGGCCTCGATTTCGGCACGACGAACAGCGTCGTCGCGCTGGCCGATGGTCAGGGCGGCACCCAGCTGGTCGCGTTCGGCGACGCGGGCGACGCGGTGTTCCGCTCGGCGCTCTGCTTCTGGGAAGAGGAACGCGGCTGGAACGGCATCGCGCACGAAGCCGGGCCTTGGGCGATCGACGAATATCTCCAGTCGCCGCTCGACAGCCGCTTCATCCAGTCGTTCAAGAGCGTTGCGGCGAGCCCGCTGTTCGAGCGCGCGATGATCTTCAACAAGCCCTTCCGCTTCGAGGATATGGGGCGGCTGTTCCTCCAGCGCCTCGTCACGCATGCCGGCGGCGCGCTCGACGCGCGGCCGCGCCGCATCATCGTCGGCCGCCCGGTCGAATATGCCGGCGCTCGCCCCGATCCCGAACTCGCGCGTCAACGCTACGACGCGATGCTCGCGGCGTTCGGCACGGAAATCTATTATGTGCACGAACCGCTCGGCGCCGCCCACAGCTATGCCTCGCGCCTGACCGAGCCCGCGACGATCCTCGTCGCGGATTTCGGCGGCGGCACGACCGACTTTTCGATCGTCCGCGTCGCCGAGCCCGGCAGCCCGCGGCGCTGCGTGCCGCTCGCGTCGTCGGGGATCGGCATCGCGGGCGACCGCTTCGATTACCGCATCGTCGACCGGCTGGTGCTGCCCCTGCTCGGCAAGGGCAGCCGCTATCGCTCGTTCGACAAGCTGCTCGAAATCCCGGGCGGCTATTTCGCCGATTTCGGCGACTGGTCGCGGCTCGCGATGATGCGCAACCGCCGCACGATCGAGGAAATCCGCCGCCTCCAGCGCGACGCCGAGCGGCCCGACCTGATCGGCCGCATGATCGCGCTGATCGAGCATGAGCAGGGCTTCCCGCTCTATGACGCCGTGGGCAAACTCAAGCGCGCGCTGTCGGGCAGCGATCGCGCCGAATTTCATTTCGCCGGCGGCGGGATCGAGATCGGGGCCGACGTGCGGCGCGCCGATTTCGAGCAATGGATCGCCGACGACCTCCGCCGCATCGAGGTTGCGATGGACCAGGCGCTCGCGCGCGCGGGAACCGCGCCGGAGGCGGTCGACCGCGTCTTCCTGACCGGGGGATCCTCGTTGATCCCCGCGATCCGGACGCTGTTCGACCGCCGCTTCGGCGAGGATCGCATCGCGACCGGTGGCGAACTGACCTCGATCGCGCACGGCCTCGCGCTGATCGGCGAGGAATCCGATCCTGCCGAATGGGCGGCTTGAACCGGCAAATGACATCGACGCCAGACACGAAAAAGCCCGCCGTCCCATAGGGAAAGCGGGCTTTTTCGTTGGTTGCGGGAGCAGGATTTGAACCTGCGACCTTCAGGTTATGAGCCTGACGAGCTACCGGGCTGCTCCATCCCGCGTCAACCACCGGCGCGCCACGAACGGGTTCGCCGGAACAGCGATAGGCCGGCATCGCTGCCGGCCTCTAACTTTGTGAATGGGTTTCCGTTTTGACCTTACGTCGGCTGCAATGCCTGGCGACGTCCTACTCTTCCAACGCTTAAGCGGTAGTACCATCGGCGCTGTCAGGTTTCACGGCCGAGTTCGAGATGGGATCGGGTGGGTCACTGACGCCATGGTCACCAAGCAATGAAGCCGGCGTAGGGTCAAAAAGGGTTTCAATCGATGTCCGTGCAATATTTGTCTGATCAATCATCCACTATCGCGGACAAACCGGTCAGGCTTGTCGTTGATGGCGGGACTCTTAAGTGCGAATAGAGCAATTAGTATCGGTTAGCTCCACGCGTTACCGCGCTTCTACATCCGATCTATCAACGTGGTGGTCTTCCACGGCTCTATGAAATCTTATCTTGAGGGAGGCTTCCCGCTTAGATGCTTTCAGCGGTTATCCCGTCCATACATAGCTACCCTGCTGCGCGGCTGGCGCCACGACAGGTACACCAGAGGTATGTTCAACCCGGTCCTCTCGTACTAGGGTCAACTCCTCTCAAATTTCGACGCCCACGGCAGATAGGGACCAAACTGTCTCACGACGTTCTGAACCCAGCTCACGTACCACTTTAATTGGCGAACAGCCAAACCCTTGGGACCTGCTCCAGCCCCAGGATGTGATGAGCCGACATCGAGGTGCCAAACGATTCCGTCGATATGAGCTCTTGGGAATCATCAGCCTGTTATCCCCGGCGTACCTTTTATCCGTTGAGCGATGGCCCTTCCACTCGGGACCACCGGATCACTATGACCGACTTTCGTCTCTGCTCGACTCGTCAGTCTCGCAGTCAGGCAGGCTTATGCCATTGCACTCTAACAGACGGTTTCCAACCGTCCTGAGCCTACCATCGCGCGCCTCCGTTACTCTTTAGGAGGCGACCGCCCCAGTCAAACTACCCGCCACAGAGGGTCCCTGATCCAGTTTCATGGATCGAGGTTAGACATCAGAAAACAACAGGGTGGTATTTCACCTATGGCTCCACGACAGCTGGCGCCGTCGCTTCAAAGCCTCCCACCTATGCTACACAGTTCTTTCCTAATGCCACTCTGAAGCTGCAGTAAAGGTGCACGGGGTCTTTCCGTCTAACCGCGGGTACTCCGCATCTTCACGGAGAATTCAATTTCGCTGAGCATCTCCTGGAGACAGTGGGGAAGTCGTTACGCCATTCGTGCAGGTCGGAACTTACCCGACAAGGAATTTCGCTACCTTAGGACCGTTATAGTTACGGCCGCCGTTTACCTGGGCTTCATTTCGGAGCTTGCACCCCTCCACTTAACCTTCAGGCACCGGGCAGGCGTCAGGCCCTATACGTCGTCTTGAAGCCGACTTAGCAGAGCCCTGTGTTTTTGCTAAACAGTCGCTACCCCCTGGCCTGTGCCCCCCACAACTGGTTGCCCAGATGTGGGGCCTCCTTCTTCCGAAGGTACGGAGGCAATTTGCCGAGTTCCTTCAGGAGACTTCTCTCAAGCGCCTTGGTATACTCTACCATCCCACCTGTGTCGGTTTAGGGTACGGTCTATAATGGAGGGGCTATTTCCTGGAACCTCTTCAAAGCCTGACCAATCCAATAAGGTCAGACAATTTACGAGATCCGTCACACACCTCCAGGCCCACGAATATTAACGTGGTTCCCATCGACTACCCCCTTCGGGCTCGTCTTAGGGGCCGGCTTACCCTGCTCAGATTAGCTTTAAGCAGGAACCCTTGGGATTTCGGCGAGAGGGCATCTCACCCTCTTTATCGCTACTCATGTCAGCATTCGCACTTCCGATACCTCCACGACCCATTACCAGATCGCTTCATCAGCCTACGGAACGCTCCGCTACCGCGTGTATTGCTACACACCCTAAGCTTCGGTGCATCACTTTAGCCCCGTTACATTTTCGCCGCAGGAACCCTTATTTAGACCAGTGAGCTGTTACGCTTTCTTTAAAGGATGGCTGCTTCTAAGCCAACCTCCTGGTTGTTTTGGGATTCCCACATGCTTTCCCACTTAGTGATGACTTGGGGACCTTAGCTGTAGGTCAGGGCTGTTTCCCTTTTGACGACGGACCTTAGCACCCGCCGTCTGTCTGCCGGATATTACTCTTGGGTATTCGGAGTTTGGTTAGAATTGGTAGATCTCGCGACCCCCGCATCCATCCAGTGCTCTACCCCCCAAGGTATTCATCCGACGCTCTACCTCAATAGATTTCGCGGAGAACCAGCTATTTCCCGGTTTGATTGGCCTTTCACCCCTAAACACAACTCATCCGACAATTTTTCAACATTGAACGGTTCGGTCCTCCAGTGCGTGTTACCGCACCTTCAACCTGGTCATGCCTAGATCACCGGGTTTCGGGTCTAATGCAACAAACTCATTCGCCCTATTCAGACTCGCTTTCGCTGCGCCTACACCTAACGGCTTAAGCTTGCTTGTTACACTAAGTCACTGACCCATTATGCAAGAGGTACGCAGTCAGGCCTCAAGGGCCCTCCTACTGCTTGTAGGCGTTCGGTTTCAGGTACTGTTTCACTCCCCTCATCGGGGTGCTTTTCACCTTTCCCTCACGGTACTAGTTCACTATCGGTCATACAGGAGTA
>JAESGW010000173.1_pt1:70000-124791 | contig 124791 bp, 114 predicted proteins | sample 9269791 | NCBI WGS metagenome assembly JAESGW01 (sample SAMN16773120, study PRJNA677053) | algae metagenome | isolation source: Aphanocapsa lilacina HA4352-LM1 and co-occurring heterotrophs from near cave... | place: USA: Maniniholo cave, near Haena, Kauai, HI | collected 2009-07-28
GACTTCGTTCGACTTGCATGTGTTAGGCATGCCGCCAGCGTTCGTTCTGAGCCAGGATCAAACTCTCAAGTTTGATGTTCGAATCTGCAAAGGTGGAATATCCCTCGCAAACCCGCTCATTTTAAGGAGCCTGGCCTACACAAGAAGCAACCTTCGAAAAGGCTGCTTCCACGTTATGGAAACGTGTAAGACATGTAGGTCAGGCTTGGCTTTTTATCCTGAGCACCTTGCACCTTAAAGCTGCAAGACCCAGGGCCGCCGCCCACATGTCCCTTCATCGACAATCACAATTTCAAAGAGCTCACCGACAAGAAATGGCGGACAGTTGTCGTTCCCCGCTATTGCTATCGGGGGACATCTGTCCGTATCTGTTGGCGACCGGCTGGTGTGTGGCGTTTGGCGCCGCGCCCCGTCCGGTGAACAGGCCTCTAGGCCCCTCTCCGATTCGCGTCAACAACCTTTTTGCAATTTTGTTTCAAAAGTTGTTCGAGGCGCCGGGAGAGACCTGGCCAGAAGGACAAAATGGTGAGCGAAAGCGCGGAATTCAAGGGCATCGGCACGGGTGAGGAAAGTGCCGAGGCATTCGGGAGCCGCGTACGCAGCGCGGTGATCTGGCGCTCGGGCAGCCAGATTCTCGCGCAGATCATCACCTGGGCATCGACTCTGCTCGTGATTCGACTGCTCGAGCCGTCCGATTACGGTCTTTTCGCGATGACTCAGGTCGTCCTCGCCTTCCTCGCCTTCCTCAATGGCTGGGGATTCGCGAGCGCGCTGGTGCAATCCGATTCGATCGACCCGTTCCGGATCAGGCAGGCGTTCGGCCTGCTCCTGCTGCTCAACGCGCTGCTCACCGCGGTCCAGTTCTTCGCGGCGCCGCTTGCCGCGGCCTATTATGGCCAGCCGATGGTCGCCGACCTGCTGCGCGTGCAGGCGCTGCTCTTTCTTGCGACACCCTTCATCGCGCTGCCCGAAGTGATGATGAGCCGCGCGCTCGATTTCCGGCGCCAGGCAATCGTCAACCTGCTCGCCGCCTTCGCGGGCGCGGGCACGGCGCTCGCATGCGCGCTCGCGGGATATGGCGTGTGGACGCTCGTCTATGCGCCGCTCGCCATGTTCTGGACGCGCGCAATCGGGCTCACGTTCGTCGCGCGGCTGCTCGTCTGGCCGAGCTTCAACTTCAGGGGCTGCGGCCAGATCATCGGATTCGGATCGGCGGTGCTGTTCAGCCAGCTCTTCTGGCTGGTGCAGAGCCAGTCGGACATTTTCATCGCCGGCGCGCGATTCGATGCGCACGCGCTCGGGCTTTATGCCGAGGCCTTGTTCCTCGCGCAGATCTTCATGGCGAAGTTCGTGCCGCCGCTGAACGAGGTCGCCTTTCCCGCCTATGCGCGAATCAAGACCGACGCCGCCGCGGTGCGCTGGTCGTTCCTGAAGACGATCCGCATATTGATGCTGGTGGCCGCGCCTTTCTATTGCGGGCTCGCCGTTGTCGCCGGGCCGATGATCGAAACGCTGTTCGGCACCAAGTGGCTCGGCATGGTGCCCTATATCCAGCTCATCTCGCTCGCGCTGATCCTGATGACGGTCCAGATTCTCTTCGCTCCCGTCACCAACGCGCTCGGCAAGCCGTCGCTCTCGATGTTCACGGCGATGAGCGGCGCGATTCTCTTTCCCGTCGCCTTTCTCACGGGCGCACAATGGGGGCTGATCGGCATGGCGTGGGCGTGGCTGATCGCGGCGCCGCTGCTGCTGCTGGTGACCACACGCCTTTCGGCGCCGCTGATCGGCGTAACCTTGTGGGACATCGCGCGCGCCATGCTGCCCGGCCTCGCGCCGGCGCTGGTGATGGCGATCGGGGTCGGCTTCGCCGCAGAAGCGATCGCGCCGCTCGGCCTCGCGGCGCCGGTGCGACTCGCCGCGCTCGTCGGGCTCGGGATCCTGCTCTACGGCGCGCTGCTGTGGCTGCTCGAACGCGACGCGCTCGCCGAAGTGATACGCCTTGTCCTGCGCCGCCAGCCGCCGGCCGCGGACGCGCCCGGTCAGGACGCGATATAGTCGCGCATCGCCGCGGCTTCGGCCTCGATCCTGTCGATGCGATATTTGACGAGGTCGCCGATCGACACGAATCCGACGAGTCGCCCGCCGTCGACCACCGGCAGGTGGCGAATGCGGCGCTGGGTCATCTGCGAGAGCGCGGCGATGACCGCGGTTCCCGAATCGCAGGTCACGGGCGTTTTGGTCATCACCTCGTCGAGGTGGCGATCGAGCGCTTCGGGGCCATAGGAGGACATCAGCCGGACAAGGTCGCGTTCGGAGAATATGCCGACGATCGCCTCGCCCTCCATCACCGGGACCGCACCGATGCGGTGCTGTGCGAGCAGGTCGAGCACCGCGCGGACGGTATCTTCCTTGCGCGCCGAAATGATCGCGCCCGTCCGTCCGTGAAGGATCGCTCCGATCGTCATGCCTGCCGCTCCCCATGTCGATTCCTGGTCGGCAAAGCCTATCATGATTCGCGGCAAAGCCGAAACGCCCGGCCGCATTCCATTCGCGCTTGGCCTTGCCCGCGGGCTGGTCCATGGAAGCCGCGATGGTCAAACGCTCCCCGCTCGACGACGGCGACACATCGAAAGTCGCCTGGGCCCGCTATCGCCGGCTGATGAAGGGCATGGCGCTGGTGTCGCTGCTCGCCGTCGTCGGCGCGCTCGGCTGGCTTCGCATCACGATGGGCGAGGCGCTGACCATCCACATGATGATCGCGACCGCCGCCGGGGTGGGCCTGTCCGTCCTGCTCGGCGCCGCGTTGATGGGCCTTGTCTTCCTGTCGAGCGGCAGCGGCCACGACGAAGCGATCGAAGACCCTTTCGAAGACGATCCGGATATGAACCATGACCGATAAAGACACAGCCTCCTCCGCCGACTGTCCGCGCGATCCGATCCTGCGCGTCGTCCCCCGCCCCGCCGACATCAACGCCAACGGCCATATCTTCGGCGGCTGGGTCTTGAGCCAGATGGACATCGCCGGCGGCATCGTCGCCGGGCGCGAGGCGCAGGGTGCGGTCGCGACGGTGGCGATCGAGACGATGGAGTTCATCGCCCCCATCCTGCTGCGCGACATCATCTCCATCTACGCGCATATCGAACGGCGCGGCCGCACGTCGCTCGCGATCCGGCTCGAAGTCATCGCGACCCGCGATCGCGGCGAGAATGAGGTCAAGGTGACCGAAGGCGTGTTCACCTTCGTCGCGCTCGACGAGAATCACCGGCCGCGCCCCTTGCCGCCAGGCTAACGCCCGACCAGCCTATAAATTTTCGCGGAAGGTCAGAACGACGCGATCGTTCGCGGGCACGCGCACGCGCCAGAACCAGTTGCTGCCGCGCTGCTCCGCCCCCTCGGGAACGGGATCGAGGGCGAAAGGGAACGACAACTCGACCTCGGCGTCGGCCGGGCGATCGTTCGCGATCGTCGCCTCCCAGTTGCGCTGTTTCCCGTCGCGATCGGTGGTCTGGACGACGCGATACTGGACGCCGCTGCTGGCGCCGACCTCTAGATCGATTCGCTCGTCGACCGCCTTGTCCGCCGCGGACACTTCGCCGACCAGAAGCCGGCGGCCGCCGGCCCGCTCGAAAATCGCGACCTCGCCCGCGGGGAGGGCAAGGCCCAATCCGTCGGCCCTGCGATTCCACAGCCGCATCAGAATGCCCGCCGGCCGAAAGCGCTTCGGGTCCGGGAGCCCGACGAAGACCGAATAGAGCTGTTCATAGGCCACGCGATCCTGCGCGATCAGCGCGACCTGCTTCTGCTGCTTCGCCGCGACGTCGGTGCGAAAAGGCAGGCGATAATATTTGAGGTCGCCGAGATCCTCCGGCTTCGCCAGATAGTCCGAGTTGATGACCGACACGGCGACCGGCACATCCATCAAGGGTTCCGCGTGGCGCTGCGCCGTGACGAGAATCTCGTCGCTCCCGCCCTTCTGATAGCCATACTGCGAACCGCGGACGGGAATCACGCCGGGCAAGGTCCAGAGCGGATGCGTGCTGGTGATGTCCATCGGCCAGCATTCGAGCCGCAGCGGCCGGACGTCGCTTTCGGGTGCGTCCGCGCTCGCCTGCTTTTCCAGCCGGCCGGCGATGACATTGAGCTGCGCGCCGGGAAAACCGGTAACCCCGCCGTTGGCAATGGTAATCCAGCCGGTCATCGCGAGGGTTTTTCCGTCGGCACCGCGATCGGCGACATAATGTGCCGCCCAGTCGAAGCCTTCAGCGAGATAGAGCAATTGCACCGTCACCGTCCGCGGCCGGTCGCTCGCCACAAGCACCGACAGCGTCGGCTTTGCCGACAGATCCTTCGGCACGCCGCCATAGGCCATCCGCTCGGGCAGCCCCGAACAGCCGAGCGCCTCATAACCATCCGAAGTCCGCACCAGCACCCCGCCCGCGGGCCCGGCCTGGATGATCGCATCCTGCCGGCGGGGCTTGCCCGTCGCGGGGTCGGTGCGCTGCAACGTCACGCGGCGCTTCAGATAGGCGTCGACGAGCCCGGCGGGCGACAACAGCCGCGCATCGCGATTCTTTTCGATCACCCCATCGGGCAATCCGCCGACGATCGCGGTTTCGGGGAGCAGTCCCTCGGCGACGCCCTCGAACCGCACGACCGCCGTCCCGGCCGGCAAGGCGATTTTTCGTGTCTCGCTGATGAAAGCAAAGCCTGCGGGCCAGTCGGGATCGATGCCCCCCGACGACCGGCCCGGGGCGCGATAGACGGTCACCGCGGCATCGTCGATCGCGACCGAGCGCACGACCGGCGGCGATTCGCTCGCCCATGCCCGATTCGCACCGGACAAGAGCGCCAGCACCGCAAACCCGACGCGCGCCGTCCGGCTCACCCGCCCTTCATCTTCTGACGGAAAGTCTGGACCAGGCTGTCGTTCGCGGGGACGCGGACGCGCCACACCCAACTGCTCCCGCGCCGTTCCCATCCTTCCGGGGTCGGATCGAGCGCGAAGGGAATCAGCATTTCGACCTCGGCGTCAAAGGGCCGGGCGTTGGTGAGCGTGACCTGCCACAGCTTGTAATCGGGATCGGAGTCGTTCTGGACGACGGTCCGATATTGGACCGCCGGGCTCAGCCCGAGGCTGTAGTCGACCCTTTCATCCTTGGCCTTGTCGCCGACCTTCGCCTCTCCGACGAGCAGGTGCCGGCCGCCGATCGTTTCGAACACCGCAACTGCACCGGCAGGCAGCGCCAGGCCCAGCCCATCCGATTCGCGATTTTGCACGCGCAGCTGCATGTCGAAAGGCTGAAGCCGATTCGCCATGAAATCATAGAGCGTCGCCGCATAAAGCTGTTCCACCGCGACCTTGTCCTTCGCGAGCAGCGCGACTTGCTTCTGCCCCTTGGCCGACACGTCGACGCGGAACGGGATACGATAGAATTTGAGATCGCCCAGATCCTCGGCGGGCGGCGGCGGTGGCGGTGCGGGCGGTGGAGGCGGGGGAGGCGGCGGCAGCGCCATCGCGCGCCGGTCGCGGCGGCTCGCCGTCACCACTACATCTTCGGCCATCGCCGAGTCGTAATTCTGCTCGATCTCGATGATCGGCGGCAGCTCCCACAGCGGATGCGTGCTCGTGATATCCATCGGCCAGCATTTCAGTACCAGCGGCCCCGGCGTGCCGCGCGGCAGCGGCGGACTGTACATCTTGTTGAGTCGCCCCGCGATCACGTTGAGCTGCGCGCCCGGAAAGCTCGTCACGCCGCCATTGGCGACGGTGATCCAGCCGGTCAGCCCGAGCGTCTTGCCGTCGGCGCCGCGGTCGGCGACATAATTGGCGGCCCAGTCGAAGCCTTCGGCGAGATAGAGGAGCTGCACCTTCACCGTCCGCGCCGTCTTGCTTTCGACGAGCACCGACAAGGTCGGTTTCGCTGACAGGTCCTTGGGTACGCGCGGATAGAGCATGCGTTCGGGCAACCCCGAACAGGCGAGCGCCTCGATTCCCGCCGCGGTTTGCAGGATCACCCCGCCGTTCGGCCCCGACTGGATCACCGCTTCCTGTTCGGCCACCTTTCCGGTGGCGCGGTTTGTCCTTCGCAAAGTGACGCTGCGCTTGAGATAGGCGTCGACCAGTCCGGCGGGCGACAGCAGCCGCGCGTCGCGATTCTTTTCGATCACGCCGTCGGGCAGCCCGCTGACCACTGCGGTTTCGGGAAGCAGGCCTTCGGCCACGCCCTCGAATCGCAGCACCGACGTGCCCGCGGGCAGCGTGACGGTGCGCGTTTCGGTGATGAAGGCGAAACCCTGCGGCCACTCCGGATTGATCGGCCCGCTGCCGCGCGACGGCGCGCGATAGACGGTGACCGCGGCGTCGTCGATCTTCGCCGAGACGGTGATCGGCGATTCGACCTGTGCAAGCAGCGGCGTCGGCGCCGCCAGCACCGCCGCCCATATCAACAGGGGCCAGGCCCGCACCGCGCTGTTCTCAGTAGCGCGTGTCGAAGGTGGCGGTGAGGTCGACCTTGCCGTTCGCCGGCACCGGAACCGACCATTCGACGCGGTCGGCGGACACCCGCTCGCCCTTCAGGCTTTCCTCGGTGATGCGGACGTCGCCATGGAGCCCGTCTTGCGCAAGCAGGACCGTCACCGGCCCCGGCCGCGCATTGCTGACCGTATATTTCATCTTCGTCACCCAGCGCGAATCGCCCTTGCGCGTGCGCGAGACGACGGTCGGCTGGACCTTGACGTCGAACGCGTCGCCGGTGCGCAGCGACATCGCCGAACCCATCGGGGTATGACCGATCTGGTTTTCGCCGATGAATTGCGGGTCGCCGCGCGCGTCACGCATATAAACGCGGATCGTGCCCGCCGGCAGCTGGTCGCCGAGCCCGCCCTGCCGCGAGGTCGAGAAGCGCAGCACGCTCGCGGTGCTCACCGGCTCGTTGTTGCTGCCGAGCCAGCGATTGACATATTCATAGGTCGAGCGCGCGGGTGCGCCCTTCACGTCGAGGAAGCTCACCTGCTTCTGCTGCGCGTTGGCGATCGTCGTGCGCTGGGCGAGCGGATAGAGATAATAGTCGCCGAGCCGTTCGCGATCGTTCGATTCGGTGCCCGCCGAATCCATCGCACCCGTCATCTGGCGGAAACCGCCGCCCCCGCCCGGATTGCCCGCCACCAGCAGCGTGCGCGCATTGGCGAAGGTCGTGCCGGTGCTGTTGGTGAGCGTCACCCAGCCCTGGATGTCCATCGCGCCCTTCGCGGCGTCGAACAGCGCGACATAGTCGGCGGTCCAGCCGAGATTCGGGGTCAGATAGGACAGCCGCGCCGGGACGGTGCCGGCATTCGCGGCATCGACCGTCACCGACAGCGTCGGCCGCGCGCGCAGATTCGGCGGCAGCCGGTCGAACACCGCGCGCACCGGCAGGCCGTCGTCGCGCAGCACCTCGATCCGCTCGCCGATCTGGAGCACGATGCCGCCGTTGGCGGCGAGCACCTTCGCGCGCTCGGTGCGTTCGGCGCCGGTCGCGGGGTTGGTGCGGACGAGGGTGATCGACTGGCCGACCGCCTTGTCCATCAATTTGTCGGGGGTCAGCAGGTCGAAGTCGAAATTCTGTTCGACGATGCCGATGCCGGGGCCCGAGAGCGTCACCGTTTCGGGGCGGATGCGCGCCGACACGTCGGGAAACTCGATGCGATTGCGCCCCGACGCAACGCTGAGCTGGCGGTCGTCCTGCACCAGCGACTGGCCGTTGTTATAGATGGTGACGGCGACATCGCCCTGCGCGTTGCCGGGCACCGCCTCCTGCGCGAAAAGGGCGGTCGACGTTCCGCCGACGAGCAGCGGCAAACAGGCCAAGGCCAACACGCGCATAAAAAACCTCCCCGCAGGATATGTCCCGCGGGGAGGCTATGTCATGCGAATCGGAAAAACCAGTGTGAAAACGCTGGCTTATTCGGCCGCTTCGACGTCGGTGTTGCGCGTTGCCAGCGTGCGGCGCGTACGGCGCGGCTTGGCGGCCGGCGCTTCGCCCTCGGCATCGCTTGCGGCATCGCTTTCGGCGCTGCGTTCGGGGCGCCCGATGGCCGGCGGCAGCACCGCGGTGTCGATCCCGGCGTCGCCATTGTCGATGCTATCGTCCTGACGCGGACGGCGGGCCGGGCGGCGGGCGGGACGCGGAGCGGGTTCCTGCTCGACGGCGTCTTCGCGCACGGCGGGGGCTTCGCTGCGATCATTGCGGTCGTCGCGGGCTTCGTCCTCGTCGCGATTGCGGACGGGACGAGCGCGTGCCGGCTGGCGGTTGCCGCGATTGTCATCGTCGCGATTGCCGCGCGGTTCGCGATTGCCACGATTATCATCGTCCCGATTGCCGCGATTGTCGCGCTGGCCCCGGTCGTTGCGATCGCCCCGGTCATTGCGATCGTTTCGCTCGCCGCGGTCGTCGCCATTGTCGCCATCGCCCGCGCCGGTGTCGGCTTCGAAATCGCTGTCGGTATCGTCATGGCCGTCGAAATCCTCGACGCCGCGAATCTCGCGCTGACGCTCGTGGCCGCGGTCCTGCCCGTTCTGGGCGTTCTTTTCTTCCTGCCGCGCGCGGAAATCGCTCACGACGCGGAAATAATGGTCGGCGAACTGCAGATAATATTCGGTCTGGACCCGGTCGCCCGCCAGCTGCGCGTCGCGCGCGAGGTTGCGATATTTCTCGATCATCTGGGCGCCGTTGCCGCGTGCGCGGCTGTCGATGCGGTTGGCCTGGTCGACACCACCGCGACCGCCCGATTGCGACCGATTGCTATTGTTGTTGCTGTTGTTGTTGCGGCCGCGACGGCGACCGCTTTGCCGGTTGTTCATGTTCAACTGAGACATCCTGTCGAATAAGCTAATAAGCTACGCCAACCCCTTTTGGCCGACCGCGCCATATGCGCGTCGCGCCCGCGCCTCTCGCGCGGTTCTTGCCCTTTACCGCCTGCACCGGGCCTTTGGCCCCGCGCCAGCATCGTAAGTGGGAAGCAGGCCAGCCGGACCAATTACGGTATCCCGGTAGGGCCTGTGAGCCGCCCCTACCGCGCTTTGCGGCGGAAACCAAGCAAATTCTTGCGGGGGCGTGTCAGGCGCGGGTCAGCAAAAGCACCCGGTCGCGTCCCCCCAAATCCTGGCGGCAAGCGACTGCAAATCCCACCGCTTCGGCGAGTTGCCCTACGGATATATGCTGCGTCGCCCCGATTTCAAGGATGGCGACCCCGCCGGGCGCCAATATTCGCGGTAAATCGGGGATGATCCGGCGATAGTCGTCGAGCCCGTCGGCGCCGGCGAACAGCGCGCCCGCGGGCTCATGATCGGCGACGTCGCGCATCAGTTCCTCGCTGTCGGCAATATAGGGCGGGTTGCAGAGGATGAGGTCAAAGACCCCTTCCACTTGATCGGCCCAGTTGCCCGTCATCAGATGCACCCGCTTTTCCAGCCCCAGCGTCCGCGCATTTTCATTTGCATAGTCGAGCGCAACATCGCTGGTATCGACCCCGAGGCCGCTCGCCGCGGGCCATTCGCCGAGCGCCGCGAAGAGGAGCGTGCCGGGTCCGGTCCCGAGATCGAGGATGCGTGCCGGTCCGGCCGCGCCGAAATGCTGGACGGCCGCCTCGATCAAGGTTTCGCTGTCGGGCCGCGGGATCAGCACGCCCGGACCGACCCCGATACGGATCGTCCAGAAATCGCGATAGCCAAGGATATAGGCGATCGGTTCGTGCTTCAGGCGCAACGCAACAAGGTCGACAAAACGATCGGGAACAACATGGCGCGCGGGATCGAGCAACAGCGTCTGACGCTCGACGCCGAGCGCGTGCGCCATCAGCAATTCGGCATCGAGCCGCGGCGTGTCCGACACCGCGCCAAGCCGCACCGCGGCCTCACGCAGCGCGGCGCTTACGTCACTCACTCAGCCCCGCCAGCCGCTGCGCCTGATCCTCGGCGATCAGCGCATCGATCAACTCGTCCATCGCGCCTTCGAGTATCTCGGGCAGCCGGTGGAGGGTCAGGTTGATGCGGTGGTCGGTCACCCGCCCCTGCGGGAAATTATAGGTGCGGATGCGTTCGGAACGGTCGCCCGACCCGACCATCGACTTGCGCGCCGACGCTTCGGCGCTGTGAATCTTCTCGCGCTCGAGGTCGTAAAGGCGCGCGCGCAGCACCTGCATCGCCTTCGCTCTGTTCTTGTGCTGGCTGCGCTGGTCCTGCTGGATCACGACGAGCCCGCTCGGGATATGCGTGATGCGGATTGCCGAATCGGTCGTGTTGACGTGCTGGCCGCCCGCGCCCGATGCGCGATAGATATCGATCTTGAGGTCGCTGTCGTTGATCGCGACGTCGACTTCCTCGGCCTCGGGCAGCACCGCGACGGTCGCGGCGCTGGTGTGGATGCGGCCCTGGCTTTCGGTCGCGGGGACGCGCTGGACGCGGTGGACGCCGCTTTCGAACTTGAGCTTCGCGAACACGCCCTGCCCTGTCACCGACGCGACGACTTCCTTGTAGCCGCCGACCTCGGCCTCGTTCGCCGAGATCACTTCGACCTTCCAGCCCTGCCCGTCGGCATAGCGGCTGTACATGCGCAGCAGGTCACCCGCGAACAGCGCCGCCTCGTCGCCGCCGGTGCCGGCGCGGATTTCGAGCATCGCGGCGCGTTCGTCGGCGACGTCCCTGGGCAAGAGCTTGATCGCAAGGTCATGCTCGGCAGCAGGAAGCGCGTCCTCTACCGCGGCGATCTCCTCGGCGGCCATCGCCTTCATTTCGGGGTCGGCGAGCATCTCGTTCAGCGAGACGATTTCGCCGCGCAGCCGCACGACTTCACGCGCCGCGGTCGCGACGGGTTCGAGCTCGGCAAACTCCTTCGACGCCGCGACGAAATCGGCGGGCGCCATATCGCCCGTCGCCATGCGCGCCTGCAGCGCGGCATGACGTTCGATGATGGCGTCGATTTGCTTGGAGGAAACGGAGGTCATAGGGCGACCCCAGTTTCGTCATTCCCGCGAAGGCGGGAATCCAGCTGGCGCCTTGGCTGGAAATTCATCGCCGGAAAGCTGGATCCCCGCCTTCGCGGGGATGACGAAGAATAGAGCATCAGCGATTTTCCAGCGCGCGAATAGTTGTGCTCGCTACTATCGTCAGTTCGTCGTCTCCACGCGCGTTGACGTACGAAGCGCCGTCACGCGTACCAATTGCAATCAACGCGCGCGAAGGAATCTTCCCCGCCTTATCGAAACGTTTCCGCGGCGAGCCGCTTGCGACGATTTCGCTCGCAAAGCCGCGATTGCGCAGCGCCGCGAGCGTTTTCATCCCGAGCGCCAGCAGACCGTCATCCTCAACCGCAATCACGAAGTCGAGCCGGTTGTCGATGACATCGTCGGCGAGCAGCATCGCCAGCCGCTCGATCCCGGCCGCCCAGCCGACCGCCGGGGTTGGGGGGCCACCGAGATTCTCGATCAGCCCGTCGTAACGCCCGCCGCCGAGCACCGTGCCCTGCGCGCCCAGCCGGTCAGTGACGAATTCGAACGCAGTGTGCCGATAATAGTCGAGCCCGCGCACGAGCCGCGCGTTGCGCTCCCACGCGACGCCCGCGGCGTCGAGGCCCGCGGTGACCGCACCGAAGAAATCCTGCGCCTCGCCGGTGAGGAACGCGTCGATATCGGGCGCGCTGTCGGCGATCGGGCGATCGTCCGGATCCTTGCTGTCGAGGATGCGCAGCGGATTCTTGTCGAGCCGCGCGAGGCTGTCTTCGGACAGGTTGCTGCGATGCGCTTCGAAATGCTCGACCAGCGCCGCGCGCCATGCATCGCGACTCGCGGCATCGCCGAGCGTGTTGAGCGTCAGCGTCACGCCGTCCGATATGCCCAGCTCTTTCAGAAGCTGGTCGGCAAAGACGAGCAATTCGGCATCCGCCAGCGGGCTGTCGCTGCCCAGCACTTCGGCGTCGAGCTGGTGGAACTGACGATAGCGGCCCTTTTGCGGGCGCTCGTAGCGGAACAGCGGGCCGTGCATCGCGACCTTCAGCGGCGCGAACTGCTGCCAGCCGTTGGTAATATAGGCGCGCGCAACGCCTGCGGTGAATTCGGGGCGCAGCGTGATCGATTCGCCGCCGCGGTCCTCGAACGAATACATTTCCTTCGATACGACGTCGGTCGTCTCGCCCAAGGAGCGCGCGAACACCGCGGTCGGCTCGATCACCGGCACCTCGATGCGCTTGAAGCCATAGAGGCGGCGCACGCGTTCGAAGGTATCGACGACATAAGCAAACCGGTCGGCGAAATCGCCGAGCATGTCCTGGGTGCCGCGCACGGCCTGCGGCGTCGGGATCTTCGCGGATTTGTCCTTGCTCATGGCGGCGGCGTCTAATGGGTTTTCGTCGAAAGGCAAAGTGCGCTTGCAGGTAGCCGACTGGACCTCGCCGCCATTTGGCGGCAGAGATACCGCCCATGAAAAAAGCACTGTTCGTCGCAGCGGCCGTGATCGTCGCACCTCTCGCCTTTTCCCCCGCCATCGCCCAGGACGGCAACAGCCGCCCGCAGCCGGTCGTCCAGCCGCTCACCATCCCGCTGCCGGCCGACAAGCCCTATCCGGGTACGATGATATTGAAGGTCGATGCGACCGACTTTGCGCGCGGCATCTTTCACGTCCGCCAGACGATCCCCGTCGCGAAGGCGGGCAAGCTGACCCTGCTCTATCCCGAATGGCTGCCCGGCAAGCACGCGCCGCGCGGTGCGATCGCCGAGATGGCGGGATTCCGGCCGAGCGCGGGCGGCAGGCCGCTTGTCTGGACGCGGCAGCCGACCGACGTCTACGCCTTCGACATTGACGTGCCAGCGGGCACGAAAAGCATCGACATCGCCTTCGATTTCCTGTCGCCGACGCGGACCAGCGAAGGCCGCATCGTCGTGACGCCGTCGATGATGAACCTGCAATGGGAACAGGTCAGCCTCTATCCCGCGGGCTATTTCACCCGCGCGATCCCGGTGCAGCTCGAGGTCACGCTGCCCGACGGCTGGACCGGTGCGTCGGCGCTCGACGGGCTCAAGGTCTCGGGCAACCGATACAGCTTTGCGCCGACCAATTACGAGGTGCTCGTCGACAGCCCGATGTTCGCCGGCAAGTTTTTCCGCAAATGGGACCTCGGCAACAGGGTGACGCTCAACGTCGTCGCCGACGAACCCAAATATCTCGAAGCCAGCCCCGACCATATCGCGCGCCACGCCGCGCTGGTCTCGGAAGCGGTCGCACTGTTCGGAGTGCGCCACTTCGACCGCTATGAATTCCTGCTCGCGCTCACCGACGAACTCGGCGGCATCGGACTCGAACATCATCGCAGCAGCGAGAACAGCCGCAATCCCGACTATTTCACCAAATGGAACGACAATGACAGCGAGCGCGGGCTGCTCCCGCACGAGCTCGTCCACAGCTGGAACGGCAAATATCGCCGCCCCGACAAGATGTGGACCCCCGACTATCGCACCCCGATGCAGGACAATCTGCTGTGGGTTTACGAAGGCCAGACGAGTTTCTGGGACCTCGTCCTTGCCGGCCGGTCGGGGATGCAGTCGAAGGAGATGGTCCTCGCCGAATGGGCGACCAACGCCGGCAATTACAGTGTTCAGCCCGGGCGGCAGTGGCGACCGGTCGAGGATACGACGCTCGACCCGATCATCGCGGCGCGCAAGCCCAAGCCCTTCTCCAGCTGGTCGCGGAGCGAGGATTATTACAACGAAGGGTCGCTCGTCTGGCTCGAGGCCGACATGCTGATACGTCAGGCGACGAACAACGCCCGGAGTCTCGACGATTTCGCGCGCGCCTTTTTCGGCGGACGCGAGGGCGACTGGGGGCAGGACACCTATGATTTCGACGATGTCGTCGCGGCGCTGAACGCCGTGCACCCGTATGACTGGGCGAATTTCCTGCGCGAGCGATTGCAGGCGTCGGGACGCACTGCCCCCGTCGGCGGGATCGAGCGCGCGGGTTACCGGCTGGTCTGGCGCGACGCACCCAACGCCTATGACCGCGATCGCATGGCGCAGGCGAAAAACACCGACCTGACCCATTCGCTGGGCATGACGATCGACAAGGATGGTGTTGCGACCGGCATCCTGTGGGACGGCCCGGCGTTCCGGGCGGACATCGTCAACGGCACCAAGATCGTCGCGGTCGAGGGGCTGAGCTATAGCCGCGAGCGCATTGAAAGCGCGATTCGCACCGCGACCGACGGCAAGACCCCGGTGCGGCTGCTCGTCGAGCGCGGCGGGCGTTACCGCCAGATCGAGATCGACTATCGCGGCGGGCTGCGCTGGCCGCACCTCGAAAAGACCGCGGCCGGCCCCGACTGGTTCGACCGGCTGCTCACGCCGCGCCGCGCGCTCTAGGCACCCCTTCCGCAAGCGGGAGGGGATATGACGTCGACCGACGCGCCCCTCGACTTTTGGCTCTTTCCGGCGCTAAAGGCGCGCGCGATTCAAAAACACAAAAGGATCTCCCATGCGTATCGACCTGATTCCCGCCGGCGACAGCCCACCCGACAGCCTGAATGTCCTGATCGAAGTGCCGATCGGCGGCGAACCGGTGAAATATGAATTCGACAAGGCTTCGGGGGCGCTGTTCGTCGACCGTTTCCTGCACACGCCGATGCGCTATCCCGCCAATTACGGCTTCGTCCCGCACACGCTGGGCGAGGACGGCGATCCGCTCGACGCACTCGTCGTTGCGCGCTCGCCGATCGTCGCGGGCGCGGTGGTCAAGTGCCGCCCGATCGGCGTCCTCTTGATGGAAGACGACGCCGGCGGCGACGAGAAACTGCTCTGTGTTCCCGTCAACAAGACCTTTCCCTATTACGCCGACGTCGCGAGCTACACCGACATGCCGCCGATCGTGCTCCAGCAGATCGAGCATTTCTTCACCCACTACAAGGACCTCGAACCCGGCAAATGGGCGAAGCTCAACGGCTGGGGCGACGTCAACGAAGCGAAACGCATCATCGTCGAGTGCATCGAGCGCGCGAAGAAGGTCGGCTTCTAATCCCCGTCGGCGGGCGCCGGGCCTTTGTCCGGCGCCCCGACGATCCGCACGTCCTGGCGCGGATAGGGAATGCGGATTCCCGCTTCCTTGAAACGGTCCCAGATCCCGAGGAACACCTCGCCCTGAATGTTGCCGAGCCCCGCCTCGGGGTCCGAGATCCAGTAGCGCAGTTCATGCTCGACCGCGCGTTCGCCGAACGCGGTGACCCACACAGCCGGTTCGGGTTCGTTGAGGATGCGGGGATTTTCCTTCGCGGTTTCAACCATCAGCCGCTGCGCGAGGCGCAGGTCGCAGTCATAGCCGACCGGAACGCGCATCCGCACGCGCACTTCGGGGCTCGCATAGCTCCAGTTCTCGACCGGCTGCGTCATCAGCAGTTCGTTCGGGATCAGATGCTTCTTGCCGTCGCGCGTGATGACGTTGACCGCGCGCACCCCGATCTTCGCGACGCGCCCGACATTGGGCACGCCGCCGGGCAGCACCGACCCGCCCATCGAACTGCCGTCGCCGACGACGATGATGTCGCCCGGCTTGATCGACCGGTCCATTAGCAGGATGATCCCCGCAATCAGATTGCCGACGGTTTTCTGGAGGCCGAAGCCGATGGCGAGGCCCGCGGCACCCGAAAAAACCGCGAGCGCGGTGAGGTCGATGCCGAGCAGGTCGATACCGAACAGCAGCGCAAAGACGAAGAGCGCGATCGCGATCAGCTTTTCGGCGAGCAGCCGCTGCGTCGCGTCGATCTGCGTGTTGCGGCGAAGCAGCCATTTGATCGAGCGCAGGATGATACGCACCGACACGTACAGCAGCACCGCGACGACGATCGTCGAGAACAGCCCGTAGAGCGACAGACGATACGAGCCGACGTCGATCCCGATCGCCTTCAGCACCTCGATCGTGCGGAGAATGCCTTCGCGTAGCCCGTCCACGCGGATCACCCCGCCATCGCGGCAAAACCGCGTTCGAGGTCGGCGATCAGGTCGGCCGGGTCCTCGAGCCCGATCGACAGCCGGACGAGGGGATCGGGATCGGTCCACGCCGCCGCGGTGCGGATATTCGCGGGATCGCTCGGCACGACGAGGCTTTCATAGCCGCCCCAGCTGAACCCGATCCCGAAATGCGTGAGCGAATCGATGAAACGCGTCCGCGCGCCCTCGTCGGCGCCCTGCAGCGTGAAGCCGAACAGCCCGCTGGTGCCGGCGAAATCGCGCGACCAGATCGCATGGCCCCGGTCGCCGGGGAGCGCGGGGTGGAGCACGCGGCCGACTTCGGGGCGCGCCGCGAGCCAGTTCGCAACCGCAAGGCCGCTCTCGCCGTGGCGCTGCATCCGCACGTCGAGCGTGCGCAGCCCGCGCAGCATCAGCGCGCAATCGTCGGGCGAAACCGCCTGCCCCAGCTGGTACGCCGCCTGCCGCAGCCGCGGCCACACCGCTTTCGTCGCGGTGAGCGAGCCCATCATCGCGTCGCTGTGCCCGCCGACATATTTGGTGAGGCTCATCATGGCGACGTCGACGCCGTGCGCGAGCGCGGGAAAGAGCAAGGGCGTCGCCCAGGTATTGTCGAGCATCGTCAGCACGCCGCGCGTCCGCGCAACCGAGACGATCGCGGGAATATCCTGCACTTCGAAGGTCAGGCTGCCCGGTGATTCGAGGAAGATCAGCTTTGTCTCGGGCCGGATCAGCGCGGCGATCCCCGCGCCGAGCAGCGGGTCATAATAGGTTGTCTCGACCCCGAGGCGCGCGAGCATGCCGTTGCAGAAGGCGCGCGTCGGCTCGTAGGCGCTGTCGACCATCAGCAGATGGTCGCCCGGCGACAGCAGCGCGAGCAGCCCCGCCGAATTGGCCGCAACCCCCGAGGGGTAGAGCAAGGTGCCCTCGGCGCCCGGCTCCATCTGCGTCAGCGCGTCGGCGAGCGCCCACACCGTCGGAGTCCCGCGCCGGCCGTAATAGAGCTTGTCGTGCGTCGCGTGGCCGCGCGCCTTCAGATCGGCGATATTGTCGTAGAGGATCGTCGAGGCGCGCCACACCGGCGGGTTGACGACGCCGCCGCCCAGCCGCGGGTCGCCGGTCCATTCGGGGCGCCGTCCGCCCCGCACGAGTTTCGTCGCAGGGCGGAGGCTGTCATCGTCGCTGTTGCTCATCCCCGCCTTGTTAGCGGAGCACCGGCCAAAATCCACCCTTCGACACGAAGGATGTCCAGGCCGGTCTGGTCAGGCCGCGCCGGTTGCCTTGGGTGTCGCGGGGTCGGCGCCCCATTCGACCCAGCTGCCGTCGTAGACCGCGACATCTTCCTTGCCGAGCAGGTGCGCGCCGAACGCGACGACGGTCGCGGTCATGCCGCTGCCGCAGGTGGTGACGAGCGGCTTGTCGAGATCGACTCCGGCGGCGTCGAACGCGGCCTTCAGATCGTCGCCCCGCTTCCACGTGCCGTCGGCATTGAATAGCTGGCCGTGCGGCAGGCTGCGCGAATTCGGGATATGGCCGGGCGCAAGACCGGGACGCGGGTCGCGTTCCTCGCCGGTGAAGCGCGCGGCGGGACGGGCATCGACGACCTGTTCGGCGCCGCTGCCCAAGTTCGCGAGCATCTGTTCCTTGGTGCGCACAGCCTTGGCGTCGCGCCACACGGTGAAATGGCGGTGGCGCAGCGTCTGCTTGCCCATTTCGAGCGCGCGGCCTTCGGCCTTCCACTTGGCAAGACCGCCGTCGAGCAGCGCGACGTCGTGCGCGCCGAACAGCTTGAGGAGCCACCAGGCGCGCGCCGCGCTTTTCAGCGGGCTGTCGTCGTAAAGCACGATACGGCTGCCGTCACCAAGGCCGAGCGACTGCATGCGGCTGGCGAATTTTTCGGCCTGCGGCGCCATATTGTCGACGTTGCTCGACGGATCGGTCAGTTCAGCAAGGTCCATGAACACCGCGCCGGGGATGTGGCCCGCTTCATATTCGGCGCGTGCGTCGCGGCCTTCGTCGGCAAGAAATTTCGTCGCATCGACGACCCGCAGGTCCGATGCCCCCAGTTCGCGTTCCAGCCAGTCGGTTGAGACCAAGGCGTCCATGTCATGCTCCTGTTGCGGCCGGCCGGGAACATGTTTGCCTGTCCCTCGCCCAGCCATCCTGCTTTGGCTCTGTTTCCTGGGGACAACAAGCCTATGCCCCCACCTGTGCTTTTTCAAGCGCGGTCAGTCCTGCCTCAGCCGATGCTGCACCGCAACAAAAAAGCAGTGCCTTTCTGGGCCAGATTACAGGCTGCGCCTGATCGCGGTCGCGCGCACGCCGGGGCGATCGACCGCATAGGCGGCGCGGTCGAGCGGCAGCGGCGCGAGCTTTTCGCTGCCGCTCGCGCCCGGTTCGCGGCCGAGCACGAAGCTGCCGGCATTCTGGCCGAACGCCTCGCCCTCGCCGTCCCAATGATAGGTGACGTCGAATGCGATGACGGGGATCAGCATCGGCTTGCCGCCGATCATCAGCGGCTCGATCGCCGCGCGCGGCAGCATGACTTCGGTCGACAGTTCCTCGCCCGCGCCGGGGGCAAGCATCATGTCGTCGCGCAGGATGCTGCCGCCCGCGCCGTCGAAGAAGCGGCCGAGCACCGCCTCGGGCATCGCCGACCCCTGGTTCAGCGCGATGCGGACCATCAGCCCGGTCGCCGCCACCGTCCCCTGATTGTGCAGGTTGAGCGCAAAGCCCACCGCGACATGATCGGCGGCAAAGCGGATGCTGCGAATGTCGAGCGCCATGCCGACCATCGCGCGCTTCTCGGCCGCCGGGCGGGTGACGAGCGGCGATGCGATGCGCGGTTCGGGCGGCGGCACGGGTGTCCGCGCGGGCGGCGGCGGAGCGGGGCGCGGTGCAGGCGGCGCGGCAGGCTTTGGCGGCGCGGCGCGGGGTGCGGGCGGCGGCACGGCGGGACGCGGCGCGTCTTCGACCTCGTCGATCGGCGGGCCGGCCAGCGCCGTGCGGCGGCGCCAGTACCAGTAACCGGCGCCAAGCGCGGCCAGCGCGGCGAGACCCCATGCCCAGAGCGGCGTGCCCGACGGCGTATTTGCCGGCGCGGCGGCGGGGACGTCGTCGGACGCGGCGGGCGCCACTTCGGTGGCAACGGGTGCGGCCGGGATCGCCGTATCCAGTGGCGGCAGCGCGGAGTTGTCGGTCGTGGCGGGCTGCGCCGAGGCCGCGGTGCCGGGTGCTGCCGGGCGCGGCGTCGCGGGCGTATCGCGGCGCGCCGGTGTCGGCGCGGGCGTGGTCACGGTCGTCGGCTGCGTCGGCGTCACGCGCGGCGGCGTCGCGGGCTGGACCGGCGCCGGGGCGGGCGTCGGCGTCGGCTGGCCGCGGCGCTCGCCGGGCGCAACCGGCGGCAGGCCATTGTCCGACGGCCCCTGCACGCCCGGCGTGCGGTTATCGTCGGTGGGTGGCGGCAGGCGGAAGTCGAGCGGGCGCGACGAGGATGGCGCGGGGGTGGGCGTGGTATCCTGCGCGAACGCCGGCGCGGCGCCCGCCAGCAACAGCGCGAGCGCAATCGGCGGCAACGATGCCGCCCTGCCTGCCTGCCCCTTCTTCCTCTTGATCATTCTGTTTCCGCGATCCCGAACCGTAACTCTTCGCTCTGCGCCGCTGAATTGGCGCTGAACCCGGCCGCACCGCCCAACGAGGTCGGTGACATCGGCCGCGCTGCGCACTAGAGCCTTTCCATGACCGATTCCAGCCCCACACCGCTCGCGCCGAAACATCTCGGCCAATCGAGCGAACTTCCTGCCGCGCCCGAAGCCGCGGTGCTCGACTATGTTCCCAATCCGCGCGCCGGCGAACTCTATCTCGTGCGCTTCGCGGCGCCCGAATTCACCTCGCTCTGCCCGGTGACCGGCCAGCCCGATTTCGCGCACCTCGTGATCGACTATGCGCCCGGCGAAACGATCGTCGAATCGAAGAGCCTGAAGCTGTTCCTCGGGTCTTTCCGCAACCATGCAGGCTTTCACGAGGATTGCACCGTCGGCATCGGCCGGCGCCTGTTCGACGAGATGCAGCCGCGCTGGCTGCGCATCGGCGGTTACTGGTATCCGCGCGGCGGCATTCCGATCGACGTTTTCTGGCAATCGGGGGCGCCACCCGAGGGGCTGTGGCTCCCCGATCAGGGCGTCGCGCCCTATCGCGGGCGGGGGTGACTCGCCGAGGGTCCGTACTCCATTACAGCGCCGTCGAGGTTTGAAGCAAAATGGCTCAGTGCGAGGAGAGACGGCGCAGGAATATGTCGATATTTCCAGACTTCTCGACGAAGCAATGGGCCATTTTGATCAAATCCCGAAGGGACGCTCAAATGGCTTCCATCTCGGCCCGAAAGCCGCTTGCAAGGGCAACCAGCCCTCGCGGTGCGTCTTTCGGCCCGACCTGTTCGCCATTTGGGCGCCTCGACGGCGCTGTAATGGAGTACGGACCCTAAGCCTCAACGGTCAGGCCGCGGCACCAGATCCATCGTCTGATCGGCCTTCAGCGCATAGCTGTACCAGAACCATTTGTTGTTGGCGTCCTGCGTTTCCTTCTTGAACGCGGCGATCAGGCGTTTGCCGTCGGTCTTGACATAGATCGCGCCGTCGACGCTGACGTTGGAACGGCCCAGCGTATCGACGTCGGCGTTCATCGCCTTCGCGAGCGCCGTGCGCGCCGTTTCGCGCGCGGCGTCAGACAGGGGCGCACCATTGTCGTCCTTGTCGGGCCCGCCCGCGGCGAGCAGATCGACATGGCGTTTCAGGCGCTTGACGAGCGCCGCGTCCTCGGTCTCGCGCGTCGAGCGTTGGAGTTCGGTCGACAGCAGCACCGGCGCGGCACCGCGCCCCGCCTTGCCGAGCCGGCCTAGCAGGTCGGGGCGGGGATGGACGTAATTCACGTCATCATCGCCCGACGAGATGACGAACGCCGCGGGATTCACCGCGCGCAGAAATTCATCGGTGACGTCCGAGGCACCATGATGGCACGCCTTCATCACGTCCGACCGGAACCGCACGCGCGCCGCCATAACCATCGCGTCGCGGCCCGCCTCATCGGGCGGCCAGGCACCCAGCCCGGCGTAGCGGGTCAAAAGGAAGCGTTCGGACGGCGTGTTGAGATCGCCGCCGAACAGGATCGAAAATTCGCCGAAGCGCAGGCGCAGAATTACCGAATGGCCGTTTTTTGTCTTCGCGGCGTCGTCGAAGACGCGCAGCCGCAGCTTGCCCGTCGCGTCGCGCTCGACCCAGGGGCCGAGCACCTCGATCGTATAGCCTTCGCGTTCGCCCGGCGCGAACCCCGGCATCCAGCGCGCGCCCTGTACGAAACTGCCATGTTCGGTCGACAGCATCGCGAAACTGCCGACATTGCCCTTCGCGATCGCCGTCGCGATCAACTTTGCAAAGGTCCGGCCCGACGGATTGGCCACCGGATCATAGATGGCGCGCGCCGCGGCATCGCTTTCGACGATCTGTTTCAGGTAGCGCACCCCGTCGGCGTCGGGCGCGGTGGCTCCGCCCATACCGTCCAGTTCGTCGCCGACCGGCAGTTCAAGCGCGCCGTTGTGATAGAGGTGCTCGAAGGTGATGTCCTTGTTCGAAAAGATACTGCGGAAGCCGCCGTAATGATCGAGGTCGGCGTGACTGATCACCGCGGCATGGAAGGCCATGCCCGCACGATAGGTGCCGAAGCGCGCGTCGAGGAAATTGCGCATCGCCTGGCCCTTGCCCGCATCGACGACAATGACGCGTTCCTGCTGCCCCGTCGGCAGGCCGGGGTCGGTCGCGCGCTCGGGCGTGATCAGCACCGACCCGTCACCGATCCCGACGTCGAGGAAGATCATTTCGAGCGGGCGACGATCGGTGACCTCGCTGGCGCGAATCTTCAGCAGCCGGCGCTTCGCCTCATCCCTCCACGCCCAGCGGATCCAGCGCCACTCGCCGGTCTGCGGCATGTCGGGGGCCAGCGTCAGCCAGTCGCCCCACAGCACCTCGCGAACCTTCTTGCCATTCTCGTCGCGCAGAAAAATCTTGTCATAGGACCCCGCGCCATCGGCGCTGCCCGGCAAGGCGACGAACACATGTTCCACGGCGAGACCCCTGCTGCACGACTCGAATGCTTCCTATCATGGCGGCGCCGGCCGGGATTGGACGCTTGCGCCGAAAATCGCCGGCGACAGAATTTCATCTTTCCGTCACAGTTTGTTGACACTAGTGTCAACGATATGATCCAAGCCGCCCTGCCCCACGACCATGACATCAAGGTCGGACCCGACGTCATCGACTTCATGGGGCACGTCAACAACGCCCATTATCTGAGCTGGGTGCAGGAAGCGGTGCTCGCACACTGGCGCCATATCGCGCCGCCCGACGCGGTCGCGGCGCATCTGTGGGTCGCGCTGAAGCACGAGATCACCTATCGCCGCCCGGCGTTCCTCGACGACCAGGTTATCGCGACGGTGATCCTCGAAAAGGTACAGGGCGCGCGCGCCTTTTATGAAACGATCATCAAGCGCGGCGAAGACGTGCTCGCCGAAGTCAAATCGAGCTGGTGCTGCATCGACGCCGAAACGCTGCGCCCCGCGCGGCTTGCGAGCGATGTTATCGCGCGCTTTTTCCCGGGCGAGAAGGTCTAACCGAAAGGCAGCCTCCGGATGTGAAAGGGCCCCCTCCTTGCGGGAGAGGGTCTTTTCAAATTTGGACGAAGAAACTTCCACGCACGGGAACGGCTGCCTTGGAGCGGGGCAGAAGCGTTCGGCCGCGTAGCAAATTTACGGGCTTACCGGATCGTCGTCGTCGTTGCCATCAATCACCAGCCAGATCCCGCCACCGATGATGGCAAGACCGAGCACGATCGCGATCCAGCTCGCGCCTTCGAGTTCATTCTCACCCTCGGTAACCGAAACCGCGCGGGCACCGTCGAACGTGGGCGCCGCCAAGGCAGCCACTGGCGAAAGGGTCATCGACGTCGCGGCGATTGAAATTGCCACCTTTTTTACGAGATTCATCACAAAATCCTTTCAGCAAGCCGCGGGGAAACGCAGCTGGCGCCCATTTCGTTCCATTTTTCGATGACGCTGCGGCGCGTGCGGCGACCGGCGTGACCCGACTAGGCGGCCTCGAACCGGAGCGGCAGGCGTTTCAGCCCGCCGACGAATACCGATTCGACGCGCGCCGGCGCGCCCGCGAGTTCGATGCGTTTGAGCCGCGGCAGCAACTCCTCCATCAAAATGCGCATCTCCATGCGCGCGAGATGCTGGCCGAGGCAGACATGCGCGCCGAAGCCGAAGGCGATCTGCTGGTTCTTTTCGCGATCGGGGTCGAAGGTGAAGGGATCGCCGAACACGGCCTCGTCGCGGTTGCCCGAAACATAGTTCAGCATCAGCCAGTCGCCTTCGCGGATCATCTGACCGCCGATCTCGACATCCTCTTTCGCGCTGCGCATGAAGTGCTGGACCGGCGTCGTCCAGCGGATCGCCTCCTCGATCAGCCCGGCCTTGTCGCTCTCCGCATCGCGGAAACGTTCGAACAGCGCCGGGTTCTTCGCCAGCTCCATCATCGCACCCGCGGTCGAGGCGCTCGTCGTATCGTGCCCCGCGGTCGCGACGATCATATAATAGCCCGACATTTCGCGGTCGGGGATCGGCGCGCCATTGATCGTTGCATTGGCGATCACCGTCGCGATGTCCTCGCGCGGATTGGCGCGGCGCTCGGCGGTGAGCGCGCCGAAATAATGTTCGAAATCGGCGATGACATAATTGAGCATCGCGATCGCCTGCTCGGCGCTGGTGATCGCTTCCCTGCTCCGGTTGAGTTCGGGATCGGTCGGGCCGAACAATTGCTGCGTCAGCATCAGCATCCGCGGCTCGTCCTCGGGCGGCACGCCCAGGATATCCATGATCACGCGCAGCGGATAATGCGCCGCGACATCGCGCGCGAAGTCGCATGTCCCGCCCGCCTCGAGCATATGATCGACCGTCTCGCGCGCGATTTGCCGGATGCGCTCTTCGACGATCTTCAAATTCTTCGGCATGAACCAGCTTTGCGTCAGCAGCCGGTATTTCATATGGTCGGGCGCATCCATCTGGACCAGCGAGCGGATCAGATGGCCGTCGTGGTCCGGCGTCGCCGCGCGCGCAAGCGCCTCGCCGTCGCGGTTGGTGAGCACCGTCGGGCGGATGCCGTTCGCGAAGCGCTGCGGATCGCGGCTGATCGCCATGATGTCGGCGTGGCGCGTGACAAGCCAGAAGGGGTCGTGATCGTGATTCTCGGCGACGCCAAGCGGAACATTGGCGCGCGCCCATGCCAGCTGTTCGTGCAGCGGGTCCCAATTGCCGTATGCGACGGGGTTAACGACCGCGGCGGCGACCTCTCCGGGCAATACAGGTTTTGTCATGCAACGAAGCTGCCGCGATTCGCGGCGCTTGTCGAGCCACAACAGGCGACAGTAATGTCGCGGATCTGATTTCGTTTATCGCGGAAAACGTCCGTTCTGGAAAAGGAGCGCGAGGATGAGCACCGATCGCGACACCATAAGGTCCTATGATGCGACCGCGGCAGAATATGCCGCGGAGGCTGCGGCGATGCCCGCGTGGGTCGCGACGGAGATCGATGCGTTCGTGACCGGGCTGGGCGGGTCGGGCCGGGTGCTGGAGATTGGAAGCGGCGGCGGGCGCGACGCGCTGGCGCTCGAACAGCGGGGAGTCCGTGTCCGCCGCACCGACGTTTCGCAGGGGTTCGTCGACCTTCTTCGCGAGCGTGGTTTCGCGGCCGACTTGCTGGATCCCCTGAGCGACGACCTGGCCGACCCGCAGCATCCCGACGCGCCCTATGACGGGGTCTGGGCGTGTGCCTGCCTGATCCACGTCGCGCGCACGGATTTCGGCACCGTGCTTGGGCGGCTTGCCGGGGCGACCCGGGCCGATGGCCGACTGCACGCCTCGGTTCGGGAAGGAGATGGCGAGGATATCTCCACGCATGGCAGTTCGGAAGTGCCGCGGCGTTATGTCGAAACCTGCTGGCGCGAACCCGCCCTGCGATCCGCCGTCACCGGCGCCGGCTGGATCGTCGACGAGATACGCCGCTGCACCGGAAGGCCCGATGATCGATGGCTGACTGTTCGGGCGAGGCGCGCAGGACAGCTGTAGCGCGGCTTTACGCCGCCGCCACGCAGCTCATTTGAACAGACTACCCAATATCCCGCGCATCAGCTGGCCGCCGAACTTGCCCGCGACCTGCCGGCCGAGGCTCGTCGCGGCGGAGCGCGCCGCCGACTGGACCATCTTGTCGGTGAAGCTCGGCTTCGCGGCCTCGCGCGCCGCGGCCTTTTCGAGCCGTAGCCGCTCCTTTTCCTCGGCGACCTTGCGCTTCGCCTCTTCCTTGGCGGCGATCGCGGCCTGTTTGTCGGCCTCGACCTGCGCCTTGGCTTCGACCGCGGCGGCCTGCGCCTGTTCGGCCTTCGCGGCGAGCAGTTCCTCGGCGCTTTCGCGGTCGACCGCCTCGTCATATTTGCCCTCGACCGGCGAAATCGACCTGATGATCGCACGCTCCTTGGCGTCGAGCGGGCCGGCGCGCGAACAGGGCGGCTTGATCAGCGTGCGTTCGACGGGCGACGGCGCGCCGTCGGCCATCAGCAGCGACACCAGCGCCTCACCGACCTTGAGTTCGGTGATCTCGCGCGTGACATCGACCTTGGGGTTGGGGCGGAAGGTTTCGGCAGCGGCCTTCACCGCTTTCTGGTCGCGCGGGGTGAAAGCGCGCAGCGCATGCTGGACGCGGTTGCCGAGCTGGCCCGCGACATCTTCGGGAATGTCGATCGGGTTCTGCGTGACGAAATAGACGCCGACACCCTTCGAGCGGATCAGGCGCACCACCTGCTCGATCTTTTCGGCGAGCGCGGGCGGCGCGTCGTCGAAGAGCAGATGCGCCTCGTCGAAGAAGAAGACGAGCTTCGGCTTGTCGGGATCGCCGACCTCGGGAAGCGTCTCGAACATCTCGCTGAGCATCCAGAGGAGGAAGGTCGCGTACAGCTTCGGGCTCGCCATCAGCTTGTCGGCGGCGAGGATGTTCACATAGCCGCGGCCGCTCTCGTCGGTGCGGATCATGTCCTGAATGTCGAGCGCAGGCTCGCCGAAGAAATTCGCGCCGCCCTGGCTCTCGAGCGTCAGCAGCTGGCGCTGGATCGTACCGACGGTGGCCTTCGACACATTGCCATATCTGGTCGTGAGCTCGTCGGCATTCTCGGCGCACCAGGCGAGCATCGCCTGCAGGTCGCCGAGGTCGAGCAGCAGCAGATTCTGTTCGTCGGCGACGCGGAACGCAATCGCGAGCACGCCTTCCTGCACTTCGTTGAGCCCCATCAGCCGCGCGAGGAGCAGCGGGCCCATTTCCGAAATCGTCGTGCGGACGGGATGCCCCTGCTCGCCGAACAGGTCCCAGAAGATCACCGGATTGTCGCGATAGGCCCATGTCGCATCGCCGATCTCGGCGGCGCGCGCGGCGAATATCTCGTGCGTCTTCGCGGTCGGGCTGCCCGCCATCGCCATGCCGGCCAGATCGCCCTTCACATCGGCGACGAACACCGGGACGCCGACCGCCGAAAAGCCCTCGGCGAGCCCCTGCAGCGTCACCGTCTTGCCGGTGCCGGTCGCGCCGGCGATCAGCCCGTGGCGGTTCGCGCGCTTCAGCACGAGCGACTGGCGCGGGCCGTCGGCCGCGCCGCCCCCGCCAAGGCCGATATAGATTTCGCTTGCCGTGCTGCCGTCGCTCACCCGCTGTCCTCCATTGATATGCCGGAGGAGGTTAGAGTGGCAGGGCAGGTCAGGCAATCGGCAAACGGGCAGGCGACCGTTGCGCGCCGGACGGCTGCTAACGGCCGGTTGCGGACATACTCTATCATCGTCACCCCGGACTTGATCCGGGGTCCATGACGACGGTGCAGCTATGGATCCCGGATCAAGTCCGGGATGACGAAGGTAGGGATCGTCCGCTCCCCACCCCAAAACCGGCATCAGCGCCGAACCATTCACCCCATGATGAAGGCGTTGAGCTTGTTGCCGTCGGGGTCGCGGAAATAGCCCGCGTAAAATCCCTCGCCGCGCGGTCCCGGAGGGCCCTCGCACGTCCCGCCGTGGGCGAGCGCGATGTCATAGAGGCGGTGGACCTGGTCCTTGTCCTTCGCCTGAAGCGCGACCATCACGCCGTTGCCGACGGTCGCTTCGTTGCCGTCGAACGGCTTGGTCAGGCCGATGCCCGCCCCGCCGTCCGGCTTGCCCCACGCGATGAACGTCTCATATTCCATCATCCGCGGCGTTTCGAGTTCGGCGGCGATCGCGTCGTAGAAGGCCGCCGCCTTTGCCAGATCCTTCGTGCCCAGCGTCACATAGCCAATCATCATCTTTCTCCCGACTCGTTATTATGAGGAACATAATATGAACATCGCCGGGCGCACGCAAATAAAAAGGGCGCCGGACCCGAAGGTCGCGGCGCCCCTTTTACGGACGTAGAAGCCGAAGCCTATTTCACCCGGACCGCGACAAAGGCCGAGGGGCCGCCGCGGCGCAGGATTTCGAGCAACACCGCATCGCGGCCTGCCTTTTTCGCGTCGGCGATGGCCTTGGCGAGGGCGTCGCTGGTCGTGACCGGCGTGCGGTTCGCGCTCAGGATCACGTCGCCGCGGCGCAGGCCCTTGCGGCCCGCGTCGCTGCTCGCCGACGCCGCGCCGATCACGAGCCCCCTGGTTCCGGCATCGACACCGATCGCGCGCGCGATATCGGGCGTCACCACCTGCACCGCGAGGCCGAGTTCATCCTGGATCGCCTTGTCGGCTGCACCCGTCGGATCCTCGGGTTCGGTCTGTTCCGCTTCCGGGTCGAAATTGTTGCCAGCCAGCTCTTCCTCGGGCGGACGCGTGCCGACGAGGACATTGAGCGTCATCGGCTTGCCGTCGCGGATGATCTCGAGCGGGATGCGCGTACCCGGCTTGGTGTTCGAGACGATATACGACAGCGTCTGCTGCGGCGTGACGTCCTTGCCATTGACCTTGGTCACGACGTCGCCGCGCTTCAGCCCGGCCTTTTCGCCCGCCTGTGCGGGTTCGACGCGCTGAATGAACTCGCCGCGATCCTTGGGCAGGCCAAGCGCCGCCGCAAGATCCTCGTCGACCGGTGCGATGCCGATGCCGAGGTAGCCGCGCTGGACCTTTTCGCCGGCGCGCAGCGCGTTGATCACCGGGATCGCCGCGTCGGCAGGGATCGCGAAATTGACGCCGATGTTCGCGCCGACGGGCGAGATCAGCATGTTGTTGATGCCGACGACATTGCCTTGCAGGTCGAACAGCGGGCCGCCCGAATTGCCGCGGTTGATCGCGGTATCGGTCTGGATATAGCGGTCATAGGCGCCGCCCTGCCCGATGTTGCGCTGGACCGCCGAAATGATGCCCGCGGTCACCGTCGAGCCGAGCCCGAGCGGGTTGCCGATCGCAACCACCCAGTCGCCGACGCGCGCAGTGCCGCCGTCGGCGAATTTGACGAAGGGCAGGCCGATCGCGTCGATCTTGAGCAGCGCGAGGTCGGACGCCGTGTCGCGGCCGACGATCGTCGCCTTATATTCCTTCTGGTTGGTCAGCGTCACCGTCACCTGGTTCACCGCCTCGCCGCGCGGACCGCCCGAGATGACATGGTTGTTGGTAACGATATAGCCGTCGGCCGAGATCAGAAAGCCCGAGCCACCGCCCTGCTGTTCCTGCGTGACCGGTTCGCGTGTCCCGGCAAAGGGATTGATCCGGACACCGAGCGTGACTTCCTGCCTGGTCGAGATATTGACCACCGCGGGCTGCAGCTGCTCGACGAGGTCGGCGAAGCTTTCGGGCGCACCCGCCCGGGGAACGACCTTGGCGATTTCGCTCTTTTCGTTCTGCGCGACCTGCGCGCCGACCGGGGACTGGGTGACCAGCGCCAGCGCGGTGCCACCCGCCAGCAAGGCCGAAGTGATGCCATATACATAACGCACGATCGGTAATCCTCTTCGTTCTCGAAAACTCATATGCCCCGGCTGCGGCGGTCTGCGGCGGGACGGCTGAACGGCATTTGAACATGAACGGGACTTAAAGGTTCCGTTCACCCCGACCGTCGTCGGGTGGTCCGCGTGCCGCCGCGCCTCAACCGCCGCTGAAACGCTTCAGATATTCATTGTCGGGCGACATGATGATCGACGTCCCGCCCTGGTTATTCTCCCCGAGGAAGGTCTGCCGATAGCTCTGCATCGCGCGGTAGAAATCATAGAATTCGGGGTCCTTGCCAAAGCTGGCCGCATAGATGCGCGCCGCTTCGCCGTCGGCGCCGCCGCGGATGATCTGCGCTTCCTTCTGCCCTTCGGCGCGGATCGAGATCGCTTCCTGCTGGCGTGCGGTGCGCATGCGGTTGTACGCCGCCTCGAGCGTCGCGCCTTCGGGAAGGTCGGCGCGCTTGATCCGCACGTCGATGATCTCGGCGCCATATTTGTTCGCCTCGCGGTTCAGCGCGACCTGGATATTGTCCATCACCGCGCCGCGCTCGGGCGACAGCAGGGTCGCGAAGGTGCGCTTGCCGAGTTCGTTGCGCAGCGACGAGCCGAGGATCGTCGCAAGCTGCGTCTGCAATTTATCCTCGGTGCGGATCGCGGTGTACATGCGCACCGGATTGGTGATGCGGAAGCGCGCGAAGGCGTCGACCTGCAAGCGCTGCTGGTCGGTCGAGAGCACCTGCTGGCGTTCCATGTTCACGCCGAGGATGCGCTTGTCGATATACTGGATGCCGTCGGTGAACGGCACGCGCAGCACGAGGCCGGCGCCCGAGCGCCCGAAATCCTCGTTCGGCTTGTAACGGTTCACCGTGCGCTCGATCTCACCGAAGCGCAGGATCAGCGCCTGCTTGTCTTCGGGTACGATCGCCAGCGACTGCGACAGGATGACGAGCACGACGACGGCGCCAAAGAGCAGCCGCATCGGGTTCTGGAAGAACGAACCGAACATCATTCGCCTCCCTTCTGGACGGCTTCGGGCGCCTTGATCCGCTTCTGCATTTCATTGAGCGGCAGATAGGGGGTCACCCCGCGCGCCTCGACAATCGTCTTGTCGACGTTCGACAACACATTCTCCATCGTTTCATAATAAAGGCGCTTGCGCGTCACGTCGGGTGCGAGCTGATATTGCGCGTAAATCTGGTCGAATGCCGACGTGTCGCCGCGCGCGCGTTCGAGCACCTGCTGCTGATAGGCGCGCGCAAGGTTGATCGCCGATTCGCGTTCCTGCCGCGCCGCGGTGACTTCCTTGAACGCCTCGTCGACCTGGCTCGGCGGATCGACCTGACGGATCGCGATGCCCTGGATCATCACCCCGGCGCGATACTGGTTTAGCAGTTCCTGCATACGCTGCTGGACCTGCGCCTCGATCTCGACGCGGCCGGGGCCGATCGCCTGGACGAGGTCGAAGTTCGCGACCGTTGCGCGCATCGCGCTTTCGGCGACCTCGCGGATCGTCCCTTCGGGGTCGGCAAGCTGGAAGAAGAAGAGTTCGGGATCGCGCACCGACCAGCGGACCTCATAGGCGAGGTCGACGATGCTCTGGTCGCGCGTCAGCACGAAATTCTCGTCCGTCGCGTTCGGCGAACCGACCGCCATCGTGCGGATCGCGCGGACGTCTTCGAGCCGGATGCGCTCGACCGGCGCCGGCCAGGTCAGCTTCACGCCGGGGCCGACGGTGCGCGAATAGCTGCCGAGACGCGTGACCACGCCCTCCTTTTCGGGCGGCACGATGTGGAAGGAGGAGAAGAGCACCCACGCGACGACCACGCCAGCGATCGCCCATTTCCAGATTTTCGCCGAATCGCCAAAGTTGAACGGGCCTCCGCCACCCGAACCGCCACCGCCGAAACCGCCGCGCCCCTTGCGCAGCAACTCGTCGAGCGCCGAAGGACCACGCGGCTTTTGCCCGCGGCGCTGGTCGGCGGGATCGGGGGTCACCCACGGGTTGCGCGGACCGGGACGCTTGCCGTCGCCGCCGCCCTTGCCGCCGTCGTCATCCCCCTTGCCCGGGCCGCTGCCCCAGGGGCTGTTGGCCATCTGGCTGATCTGATGGAAAAATTGCCGCAATCCTCTCGGGCTGCGGCGTCCCATGCTGCCGTCAATCTTGTCGTTCATAAGGCTTTTATAGGGTCGGCGGGCGCGATTAACAGGGGGTGCGCGCGAAAATGGCTGGCAAACGCACCGATCATGCCTATCTGGCGCGGACATGACCGAACAAAGCGCCGATATCGCCCGCCTGACCGCCGCCGCCGCCGAGCTCAGCGAGGGGCGCTCATCGGGCGTCCGCCTGCTCGACGATTCGGGCCTGCTCGCCGTCGTTCTCGACGTGTCGGGACTGGCCGTCGAAGACCGTAAACCGCTCGAAGACAAGCTGCGCGCCGGCCTGCTCGCCGAAGCCGGCGTGCGCGAGGTGCGCATCGCGATGACCGCCGAGAAAAAGGCGATGACGATTATCGCGGTCGGCAGCGGCAAGGGCGGGGTCGGCAAATCGACGTTGGCGGCGAACCTTGCGGTCGCGCTGCGGCGCCTCGGCGTCAAGGTCGGGCTGGTCGACGCCGATATCTACGGGCCTTCGCAACCCCGTTTGATGGACAGCGAGGGCGTGAAGCCCGAGGCGCGCGGCTCGAAGCTCGCGCCCGTTCCCAACGCCTATGGCGTGCCGATGCTGTCGACCGGGCAGATCGCGGCGCCCGGACAGGCGATCGCGTGGCGCGGGCCGATGGCGGGCAAGGCGCTCGAACAGCTCGTCGACGCGAGCTGGGGCGACATCGACACGCTGATCGTCGACCTGCCGCCCGGCACCGGCGACGTCCAGATCACGATGATCCAGCGGCACAAGCCCGCGGGCGCGGTGATCGTCTCGACCCCGCAGGACCTCGCGCTGATGGATGCGACGCGTGCGGTCAGCCTGTTCGAGCAGGCCGACGTTCCCATCATTGGTCTCGTCGAGAATATGGCGGGCTATGCCTGCCCGCATTGCGGCGAGGTCAGCGACCCGTTCGGCTGCGGCGGCGCCGAGGCGGCGGCGGGCACGATGGGGCTCGACTTCCTCGGCCGCGTGCCGCTGTCGATGGGCATCCGCCTCGCGAGCGACGGCGGCGTGCCGCCGGCGGCGGGAACCGATCCCGCGGGCGAGCCATTCCATGTGATAGCGGCGAAGGTGGCCGACTGGCTGCAAGCACGAAAGGGCAAATGATGGCGATCAACGACGAGAATGAGATTCGCGAGCTGCTCGGGCAAAAGCGCCGCATCGCCGTCGTCGGCGCCTCGCCCAATCCCGCGCGCCCCTCGAACGGCGTCCTCGCCTTCCTCGTCCGCCAGGGCCATGACGTGATCGCGGTGAACCCCGGCCATGCCGGCAAGACGATCCACGGCGCCCCCGTCGTCGCGACGCTCGCCGACGTCGAGCCCGCCGCCGAACTCGTCGACATCTTCCGCAACAGCGACGATGCCGGCACCGCCGTCGACGAGGCGATCGTCCACGGCGCCAAGGCGGTGTGGATGCAGCTCGGCGTGATCAACGAAGCCGCAGCGAAACGCGCCGATGCCGCCGGGCTGACCGTCGTCATGGATCGTTGCCCCAAGATCGAGATCCCGCGCCTTGGCCTGCTGAAGTGAAGGCCGCACTGCCGCTGCTCGCCGCGTCCCTCCTTGCCGGATGTGCAACCACGCCGACAAACGCGAACCCGCAGGACGCCTTTTTCGACGCTCTCGCCGCGCGCTGCGGCAAGGCCTACGCCGGCCGCCTCGCGAGCGATCAGGAGGCCGATGCCGCGATGCGCGGCAAGGCGATGGTGATGCACATCCGCCGTTGCACACCCGACCGGATTGAAATCCCCTTCCACATCGACGGGCTCGGCCCCGACGGCGGCTGGGACCGGTCGCGCACATGGATCATCAGCCGCACGGCAACCGGACTGCGCCTGAAACACGACCATCGCCACGCCGACGGCAAACCCGACGAGGTCACGCTGTACGGCGGCGACACCGCCGATGCCGGAACCGCCACGCGCCAGACCTTTCCCGTCGACGCCGAATCGATCGCGATGTTCATGACGACCGGCCGCGGCGTTTCGACCACCAACATCTGGTCGGTCGAGACGACGGGCGCGGGCTTCACCTATGGCCTCGACCGGCAGGGGCGGCATTTCCGCGTCGCGTTCGATTATGCAAAGCCGGTGGCGCCGCCCCCCGCGCCGTGGGGCTGGTAGGGAACCGATTCACCCGCCATGCGCTCCATCGCATCGAACGGGAGAAAATATATTCGCTGCCAGACCCTTATGCTTTTCCCGCTGCTCGCGCTCGGCGCGTGCGGCGAAAAGGCGCCCGACCGGCGCGGCGTCGGTCATGACGAAACATTGCTGTCGGTCTCGGCGACCGGCCGCTCCGAAACGCGGCCCGACGAGGCGCGCTTCACCGCCGGGGTGAGCACGATCGCGGCGTCGGCCGAGGATGCGACGCGGCGCAACAACGAAACGATGACCAAGGTGACCGAGGCGCTCAAGGCGTTCGGCGTCGCAGGCAGGGACCTCCAGACCCGCCAGCTGACGGTGAACCGGATCGAATGGGGCGCCAACAAGGGCAAATATGAAGCCGTCAATCAGGTCGAGGTCCGCATGCGCGCGGTCGACAAGGCAGGCGAGGCCGTCGCCGCGACGACAGAGGCGGGGGCCAACGTCCTGTCGGGTCCGACGCTGCGCGTCTCCGATCAGGAGGCCGCGACCAAATCGGCTTACGCCGCCGCCTATCGCGCCGCACGGGCGCGCGCCGACGCCTATGCCGGCGCCGCGGGGCTCAAGATCGACCGCGTGCTGACGATCCGCGACGGCGGCGATCCTGCGCCCCCGGTGCCCTATTACGAGATGGACGCCGCCGCGAACCGGACTGTCGCGCAATCGGCCGCCCCGCCCTTCAACCCCGGGGTGAGCGAATCGCAGGTGTCGGTGCGCGTCGATTTCGCGCTGTCGGAAAAATAGCCGCGCCGCCCCGCGGGGCGACGAAACCAAAAGCCTTTGCCTCGCCGACTCGCGCCGACTATCAGCAGCGGGCATGGCCGGCATTCGCGACACTGTGGGGAAAAGCAAATCGTCGCGCCTGCCGCACGTCAGCCGCCGCCAGATGCTGGTCGGCGCGACCGCGGCGGGCGGGCTCGCCATCGCGTGGAGCCTGTGGCCGCGCGACTATCAGCCCAACCTGACCGCCGCACCCGACGAGCATGTCTTCAACGCGTTCCTGAAGATCGGCGACGACGGGCATATCAGCGCGATCGTCCCGCAATGCGAAATGGGGCAGGGCGTCACGACCCTGCTGCCGCAGATCATGGCCGACGAGCTCGGCGCCGACTGGCGCACGATCGCGGTCGAAACCGCGCCGATCAGCCCGCTCTATACCAACACGCTGCTCGTCGACGAGGATAGCGCGGTCTTCACGCCGCGCGCGGGCGTCCCCGACTTCGTGTCCGACGTGCGCAGCTGGGTCCGCCGCGAATGGGCGGTGCGTCACGCCGTGATGCTGACCGCCAACAGCTCGTCGGTGCGCATGTTCGAGGGGCCGTGCCGCGCTGCGGCGGCGCAGGCGCGCGTGCTGTTGACGATGGCGGCGGCAAAGCGCTGGGATGCCGACTGGGAACAATGCGATACGCACGACGGCTTCGTCACCTTCGGCAAGAAGCGGCTGCGCTTCGGCGATGTCGCCGCCGCGGCCGCGCAGCTCGAACCGCCCGTCGAACCCGTTTACCGCGCGAGCAGCGCCGACCCGCTCTACGGCAAGGAGCTGACGCGGCTCGACCTGCCGGCGAAGGTCGACGGGTCGGCGAATTATGCCGGCGACATCCGCCTGCCCGACATGGTGTTCGCCGCAATCCGCCAGGGCCCGCTCGGCGCGACGCGATTGAAGAGGATCGACCGCAAGACGGGGCTCGCCTCGCCCGGCCTGCTGCACGTCGTGACGCATGAGCGCTGGGTCGCGGCGGTCGCGCGCAACTGGTGGGCGGCGAACCGCGCGCTCGACCGCTTTGCGCCGGTGTTCGAGACCGAAGGCACGCCGATTTCGTCGGACCGGATCGACAAGGCGCTGAAGGCCGCGCTGAAGGGCGACGGCTATCGCGTCGCGAGCGAAGGCGACGTCGCCGAAGCGATGGAGGGACGGGCGAGGATCAGCGCTGAATATGCGGTCGCCCCCGCGCTTCACGCAGCGGTCGAAACGCGCACCGCAACCGCCGCGCCCGACGGCAGCGGCCTTCGTATCTGGGTCGCGACGCAGGCCCCCGCGCAGTGCCGCGACGCCATCGCGCGCGCGACCGGGCTGGCGCCGGCGAATGTCACGCTGTTCCCGATGATGGCGGGGGGGTCGTTCGACGCGTGCATCGACCATAGCGTCGCGGTGCAGGCGGCGATCGTCGCACTGGAAATCAACCGCCCGGTCCAGCTCGCCTGGTCGCGCGCCGAGGAAATCATGCGCCTGCCCCCGCGTGCGCCGGCGCGGGCAAAGCTCACCGCGACGCTCGATGCCGCGGGGGGGATCGACGCGCTGGTGACGCGCATCGCGGTGCCGCCGACGAACCACGAGGTCCGCGCGCGGCTGTTCGACAATGCGCCCGCCGACGTCGCGCAGCGCGCCGCGGCGGGCAACGCCGATGCCGCCGCCGTCGAGGGCGCGACGACCGGCTATGCCATCCGTCATGTCGCGGTCGATCATTGTCCCGCCGATATCGGCCTGCCCACCGGGCGCTGGCGCGGCAATGCCGACAGCTACACCGCCTTTTTTACCGAATGTTTCGTCGATGAAATGGCAGCGCGCGCGGGAACCGACGCGCTGTCGTATCGCATGGCGATGCTCGGCAACGCCCCGCTCCTCGCGCGCTGCCTGCTCACCGCGACCAGCCTCGGCGGCTGGGAAGGCGGCCTCGCGGGCACCGCGCAAGGGCTCGCCTGCCATTCGATGCGCGGCAGCCACATCGCGCTGATGGCGACCGCGCGGCAGAGCGACCGCGGGTTGCAGGTCGAACAGCTCGTCGCGGTCGTCGACGCGGGGCGCCTCGTCAACCCGGCGGTCGCGCGGCAGCAGATCGAGGGCGGGCTGATCTTCGGCCTCGCCGCCGCGGTCGGCGCCACCACCGACTATGAAGGCGGCGTCGCGACCGCGCGCACATTCGGCCAGCTCGGCCTGCCCGACCTGTCGCAGACCCCCCAGATCCTGGTGGAATTCGTCGACAGCGACCGCGAACCCGGCGGCCTTGGCGAGATCGGAGTGCCTGTTGTCGCGCCCGCGATCGCCAACGCGATGTTCGCCGCGACCGGCCGCCGCATCCGCCGCATCCCCCTGTCGGCGGACCCGCTGTGAGCGCGTCGTCGCCGGTCGGCGTGCTGCTCGTCAACCTCGGCACCCCCGATGCGCCCGACGCGCGCTCGGTGCGGCGCTACCTCGCCGAATTCCTGTCGGACCGGCGCGTCGTCGAAATCCCGCAAATCCTGTGGCAACCGGTCCTGCGCGGCGCGATCCTGCCCTTCCGGCCGAAAAAATCGGCAGAAGCTTATGCCCAGGTATGGACCGGTGACGGATCGCCGCTGGCCGTCATCACGCGCGCGCAGAGCGAGGCGTTGCAGGTGGCGCTCGGCGACGCGGCGGTGGTCGCTTACGCGATGCGCTATGGCCGGCCCGCCATCGGCCCGGCGATCGACGCGCTGACCGCGGCGGGATGCCGGCGCATCCTGATCGCGCCGCTCTATCCGCAATATTGCGCCGCGACGACCGCGACGGTCGTCGATGCCGTGGGCAACCATCTGAGCACGCTGCGCTGGCAACCGGCGCTGCGCTTCGTGCCGCCCTATCATGACGATGCCGCCTATCTCGGCGCGCTGAAAGCATCGATCGAGGCAGGACTCGCCGCGCTCGATTTCACGCCCGACGTCCTGCTCGCAAGCTTTCACGGCATGCCCGAACGGACGCGGCAACGCGGCGACCCCTATCACGACCAGTGCCGGGCGACCGCGCGCCGGCTGTCGGACGCGCTCGGCCGCCCGGTCGAGGTGGCGTTCCAGTCGCGTTTCGGCCGCGCCAGATGGCTCGAACCCGCGACCGACGCGCGCCTCGACCAATTGGGCCGCGAAGGGCGGAGCGTGGCGGTCTTTGCGCCGGGCTTTGCCGCCGATTGCCTCGAAACGCTCGAAGAGCTCGCGATCCGCGGCAAGCATCAGTTCGAGGCCGCGGGCGGCAAACGCTTCGCCTATCTCGCCTGCCTCAACGCCGGCGCGCCGGGGCGTGCGATGATCGAAACGCTGGTGCGCCGCGAACTCGCGGGCTGGCTCTGATCGCCTGCCGCTTACCAACTGTTTAGGTCCATGCGCTAAATTCATCCGGCCCGGCGCCGAAACGGCGGCCGCGCCCCTTGGAGATACGCGATGAACCAGGTCGAATCGGCCGCGCTGAAGCTGGTCCTCGTCACCCTGGCCTTTCTCGCGATCGTCGCTGCCATATGGTGGCTGCGCCGTCCCCGCACCGCGCACGCCGCGCCGCGGATGGCGGGCGAAAGCCGCCTGCCGCGCCTGTCACGCAGGACGAAGCCCGAACCGGAACATATCGAAATCGCCCCGTCGCGGCTCGCGCGGATCAGCGGCAAGGCGCCGCTGGAACAGCCGCCCGCGATCGAGTGGGACGATGTTCCCGTCCCCGCACCGCCATCGGAGATCGAACCCGCTGCGGTCGAAACCGCGCTCGAATCGCACGTCGCCGACGTCGAACGGCAGGTCGTCCGGCTGGAAAGATCGGGCGCCGGGGCCGCGCCGCAGGTCGTCGGCCCCGAAAAACCGGACACCGGCGCGGTGACGCTGCGGCTCGTTCCCCAGATCCCGCCGCGCGATGCGATATCGACGACGAGCTGGCTTGGCGGCAGGCCGCGACTGCCCGCGGGAATGGAATGGCCGAAGATCGACGATCAGCCGGCCGATTTCCTCGCGCAGATCGATTGCGCCGGCCTGCCGCGCGCACTTTGGGACGGGCTGGGGCCGCGCGACGGCACGCTCGCCTTTTTCATCCATCGGCGCCGACAGGACATGCGCGTCCTGCATCTGCGCGATCCGGGTGCACCCGTTGCGCCGCCCTTCACACTCAACGATCCCGAGGGCTGGTTCGGCCCCTGTGGCGGTCTCGGCGCCGGCGACCTCGCGCCCTTCGCCGTCCGTGCCTTTCCCGAATGGCCCGTCGACCTTGTTGCGGTGCGTCCCGGCGAGGACGACCCGCGCGAGGAGGGTGACCCCGACGAGCCCGGCCGCGCGCTGTACGAGCGCGGTTACGACATCGCCGATCCGGCGTTCCATCCGTTCGACTGGGGCAGCATGACCGCGATGGTCGCGCTGCTCGAGATGCGGCTGGGCGAGCTGACGGCAGAGGATGCACGGCCCGCCGAAGACGCCGCAGAAGAAGCGAAGCGCCGCGCCGCGATCAATCGCGAGGCGGTCGAGCGTGCGCACGAGATTATCGCGATCGTCCACGACAGCGCGGCGCGCGACGTCTTTTCGGCAGGCGACGCGACTGCGGTGATGGCGGCGCTGCACGCGATCCGCTGGGCGAGGGCGATCCGCACGATCGACCCCGAAACCGGCGCCGAACGGACCGAAACGATCACCCTGCCGCTGACGACGCACCGCGCCGACGCGGACCTGTGGGTCCATGATTACCAGACCAGGTTGTTCGATCGCGCCAAACATGCCTGGTGCGCCAATCCGGACCATCTTTCGGCGCTGGCGCGCGCCTTTTACGAGCCTTGGTGGCAGGAGCTCGCGGCGCGCGAGATGGCGGCGATGGGGCACGAGCCCTTCCGCCACGTCGCCGATTTTGACGAAGAGCGCGACGCCGTGCTGATCGAGCTGCCGACGAGCGGCCTGATGAGCCGGCGGTTCGGCGATGGCGACAATCTGGTGGTGACCGTGGACAAGGCCGACCTTGCGGTTGGCGACTTTTCCAGGGTCCGGGTGCAGATCACCAACTAGGGCCGGACAATCCCCTGAATAGCTTTGCGATTGACGTTCCGGTCAACTTGCGGCGGCTGCCGGCGCGGCCTAGTCATGGCGCCATAACTCTGTGGGAGAGCTGGATTTATGGCACGTATCGCAATCGTTACCGGTGGCAGCCGCGGCATCGGGGAAGCCATTTCCCTGAAACTGAAGGAACAGGGCGTCACCGTCGTCGCCAACTATGGCGGTAACGACGAAAAGGCGCGCGAATTCACCGACCGCACCGGCATCGCCGCAATCAAATGGGACGTCGGCGACCATCAGGCGTGCCTCGACAGCTGCGCCCGCATCGCCGAGGAATTCGGCCCCGTCGATATCGTCGTCAACAACGCCGGGATCACGCGCGACGGCACCCTCGCGCGGATGAGCTATGACGACTGGGACGATGTGATGCGCGTCAACCTCGGTGGCTGCTTCAACATGGCGAAGGCGACCTTTGGCGGCATGGTCGAGCGCGGCTGGGGCCGCATCGTCAACATCGGGTCGATCAACGGACAGGCGGGCCAGTACGGCCAGGTCAATTATGCCGCCGCCAAATCGGGCATCCACGGCTTCACCAAGGCGCTGGCGCAGGAAGGCGCCAAGAAGGGCGTGACGGTCAACGCGATCGCGCCGGGCTATATCGACACCGACATGGTCGCCGCGGTCCCCGCGCCGGTGCTGGAAAAGATCGTCGCGAAAATCCCGGTCGGGCGTTTGGGCCAGGCCGACGAAATCGCGCGCGGCGTCGCGTTCCTGTGCAGCGAGGATGCGGGTTTCGTGACGGGATCGACGATGTCGATCAATGGCGGGCAGCATATGTACTGACGGGCCGAGGGCGCCAGCAATGTCGTTCGCGCCAGCGAACGGCGCGCCGGCAACCGGTGGCGAAGCCACGGCCTGGCACGGCCAGCGGGTTCGGCGATCCGAAAGATCGCCGAACCCGTCTGACGGCAGGCGGCGGCTTTGCCGTCGCCGCTTACGCTACATCAAAGATACAACGCCCGTTCGCATCGAGCGAAGTCGAGATGCCTGTCAGTGGCACACGCCTTCCGGGTGTCTCGACTTCGCTCGACACGAACGGGGATAGAAGGCGGCCCGAGACTTGAACTGCCCCTGCTCCATCACTCGATCGTACACCCAACCACGCGCCACTCGCCGCCCTCTCGAACCAGCGACAGCGTTTCGAGCGCCCCGGCCTTGTTCGCATAGCTCGTCCGGAACTTGACGACCTGATAGCCATAGGGCGGCGCGGGCACATTTTCCTCGCCGATCAGTTCGCGCGAGACGACGGCGCCGAGCGGGGTGCGAACCGACCGCGACACGTCGGCCCACCGCTCGCTGGTGTTGAGCGACTTGAACGCCTGCCCCGTCGCATTCCAGCTGCCATTCCAGTCGCCCTTGTCGACGAGCGCAAGCCACTGCCGCGCCGCCTGCACCGCGGCGGTTTCGGCCGCGGGCGCCGCGGGAGCGGCGGGCTTCAGCGCGGCGGGCGCCCCGGCAGACCCCGACAAGGACGCGAGAGCATAGAGAGCAAGGCTGATCGACATGAATATTCCTCCGGCTATCCAGCCGAAGCGGCGCGACATGCGCCGCGTCCCGGCCGGTGCCCGATGCTCTTCCCTGTCCGCGGCGGCGGCCACATCCCCCAAAACCCTGTCCGCCAGAAATTGGGGGTCCTGCCGTTCGATTTCGCGCAGTTGCCGGGCCGCCTCGCGGCTGCTCGACGCCGACATCTTGCGCCGCGCATCGCGCAGCCGTTCGTTGATCGTGTGGACCGACAGCCCCAGATGCCGCGCCATCGATTTCGCATCATGGCCGTCGACCAGCAGGCGCAACGTCTCTTTTTCTTTTTCGGTGAGCGCCTGAAGTCCTGTCATGAGCCTGCCTGCATTTGCGCCGGATCGGCCCGCGGGTTTACGGAACCCCGATATGGCCTGCCACCCCGAATAAATCGTACCCCGATTTGAGACGGCGCGGCGGCGCGGCTGTGGCCTTGCTGTCGCGAATCGAGTCGCTACACCGAAGATATGACCGAAACCTCGCTCACCGCCGCCCAGCACGACCTCTCCCGCGCCTATGCCGGCGGCGCCCCCGGCGTGCTCGTCTCGGGCCTCGTCTGGCTGATCGCCGGGGCGGTGTGGCAGCTTCACGGCACCATGGCCGCATTCGCAGCACTATTCTTCGGCGGCATGGCGATCCACCCGGTCGGTGTCCTCATCGAACGCATCGCATTCAAGGCGCCCAAGGCCACCATCGGCAAGCCGCTCGAGAGGCTGGCGATCGAGGCAACGATCCCGCTGTTCGTCGGCGTGCTGATCGCGTGGGTGTTGCTGGCGCGCGCGCCCGATCTCGCGATCCCCGTCTTCGCCGCGATCGTCGGCGCGCGCTATTTCCTCTTCCGGACGATGTATGGCGAGATCGCCTATTGGGCGCTCGGCGCCGCGATCCTGCTGGTCGCCGCGCTCGCGCTGTTCGGCATCGCCCTTCCCGCGAATGTCGGCTTCCTCGTCGGCGCGACCGAACTGGCGGCGGCGGCGTGGATCCTGCAGCACTGGCGTTCGCGGCGTTGAGCGCGCCGCTCCACCCCCCGGTCAAACGCTCGGTAACGATCGCGGGCCACCCGACCTCGATCAGCCTCGAGCCGATGTTCTGGGACGCGCTCGAGGTCGAGGCCGCGCGCCAGTCGCTCCCCGTCAACGCGCTCGTCGCGCGGATCGACGTCGAACGGATGGAAGCCGATGACCCACCGAACCTGACTTCGGCGATCCGGCAATGGCTGTGGCGAGGACGGCCGGGTCAGATAGCGCCGTAGACTGCCGCTCCGAACGCCGCGCCCTTGTCGGGCGCGTGATGCAGGAACAGCGAGGGTTCGATCAGTTCGAGCTCCATGATGTGCAGCTTGCCCGCCGCATCGCCGACCATGTCGACGCGCGCATAGACGGGCGCCGCGGGAGCGGCCGCGAGCGCCGCGGCGGCAAGGTCCTGTGCCGTGTCGCTTGCCGCCCACACCGTCTCGCGCCCGCCGAACTGTTCCTGTACGCGAAAGTCGCCCCACGCGGGGCGCTTGACGATTGCATGGCTGAACCGGCCGGCGAAGAAGAAGAGCGAATATTCGCCCTCGGTCAGGATACCCGGCATCAGCGGCTGGACGAGCCGGCGCTGGCCCAGCGCATCGGCCGGGGCCGGCGCGCCCGCCGCGATGCGGTGCGTTCCGTCGGCGCCGCCCGAGATCGCGGGCTTGATCACCGCCTCGTCGATCGCGAGTTCGGACATAGCCGCGGCGAGGCTCGCCTCGTCGAGTTCGGCGACCTCGACCGTCGGCACGACCGCAACGCCCTTGGCACCGAGTTCGGCGAGATAGGCCTTGTCGCTGTTCCAGCGCAGCACCCGCACGGGATTGGCCACCGGCAAGGCCTCGGCCTCGAGCCGGTCGAGCAGCGCGTACCAGCCTGCGACATCACGCTGATAGCCCCACGCGAAGAGCGGCAGCACGAGGTCGTATCCCGACAGATCGCCGGGATCGGTCCACACGCGCTGTTCAACGATCAACCCGGCCGCGGTCAGCGCCGCCGCCTTGCGGGCAAAGGCGGGCTGCCACTTCTCGTAATAATCGGGCGCCGGAACGAGGATCGCGACGCGGGGCTGGAATGGCATGAACGAATCTCGCGATGCCCTCTCCCCTTCAGGGGACAGGATATGAAGGCTTGCGAACCTGCTCGCTAGCCGGAGTTGGAGAGGGGCTCGATGAACTCCCCCTCTCCCAACCCTCTCACTGAAGGGGAGAGGGCTAGACGCTTATCTCCCCAGCAATCCGCGCGCCTGCCCCGCAATATGCGACAGCATCGCCCCGTTCGGGCTCGGGATCATCCGCGCCCGGTCGACCGTCGCGCGGAACTGCGCGACGCGCGGCGCCTGATCGGCGAGCCATTTGGTCACCGCCGCGTCGAGATCACCCTTCGGCAATCCCGCGAGGAAGGTCAGGCGCATCTGCTGGAAATCGCGCGCGAGGCTGTTGACCAGCAGGCGTTCCCACGGATCGGCGGGGCTCATATGCGCCGCCAGCGTCTGCGCCCAGTCGAGCCCGAGCGCTTCGCCCAGATGGGTGAAGGCATGCGTCACCGCGATCTCGTCGTCGCCGCGCCGTTCGGCGAGGTCGACGATGCCGATCGCGCCGTCGGTCTTGAACAGGCGGACGACCGACGCGGTCAGCGTCTCGGGCGCGCCGGCGTCGAGCAACTGCTGCGCCAGCATGTCCCACTGGTGTTTCACCGACGGGCTGAGCAGCGCGTCGACGCCCGCCGTCAGGCGGTCGACCCCGGGTTCGAGCCGCGCAACGACGGGTCCCGGCTGGGCCAGCGTCTGCGTCACGCGAAGCAGGTCGGCCATTTGCGACGTCATCGCCGACGACGCCTGCGCGAAGAGCGAGAGGCGGACGGCCTCGTCGATCTTCGCCGCGTCGAGCGCGTCCCAGATCGCGGGCATGTCGAGCAGCCGCTCGACCGCGACGAACGCCGCCGCGACATCGCCGAGCGCGCAGCCTTCCTCTTCGACCAGTTCAAAGGGATGGACGATGCCCATGCGGTTGATGATGCGGTTCGCAATCTTGGTCGCGATGATTTCCCGGCGCAGCTGGTGGTCGGCGATCGCCGACGCGAAATCGCGCTGCATTTCGTCGGGGAACGCCGCCGCCAAATCGCTGCCCAGCGCCGGATCGTCGGGCAGGTCGCTATGCTCGATCGCATCCTGCAGCGCGAGCTTCGCGGTCGACAGCAGCACCGCGAGTTCGGGCCGCGTCAGCCCGCGGCCTTCGGCGGCGCGGCGGAGCAGTTCGTCGTTCGCGGCGAGTCCCTCGACCTTGCGGTCGAGCCGGCCCGACGCCTCGAAGGTTTCCATCAGCCGGACGAGCGACGCGACCCCCGCCGATCCGCCCTTTTCGGCGATCGACAGCGCGAGCGCCTGAAGCCGGTTGTCCTCGAGCACCAGCTCCGAAACATTGTCGGTCATGCGCACGAGCAGCGCGTCGCGGTCTTCCTGCGACAAGCGCCCTTCGGCCATCTCGCGGTTCAATGCGATCTTGATATTGACCTCGTTATCCGAGCAGTCGACGCCCGCGCTGTTGTCGATGAAGTCGGTGTTGATCCGCCCGCCCTTCGCCGAAAAGGCGATGCGCGCCGCCTGCGTGACGCCGAGGTTCGCACCCTCGCCGACCGCCTTGACGCGCAGATCCTCGGCATCGACGCGCAGCGCGTCGTTCGCGGGATCGCCGACTTCGGCGTTGTTCTGGCTCGCCGCCTTCACATAGGTGCCGATGCCGCCGAACCACAGCAGGTCGACCGGCGCCTTCAGGATCGCCGAGATCAGCGAGCCGGGGTCGATTTCGGACACCGACAGGCCGAGCAGCGCCTGCACTTCGGGAGAGAGCGGAATGCTCTTCTGGCTGCGCGGGAAGATGCCGCCGCCCTTCGAGATCAGCTTGGCGTTGTAATCGGCCCAGCTCGAGCGCGGGAGGCCAAACATCCGCTCGCGTTCCTTCCAGCTTTTCGCCGGATCGGGATCGGGATCGAGGAAGATATGGCGGTGGTCGAACGCCGCGGTGAGCTGGATTGCCTTCGACAGCAGCATGCCGTTGCCGAACACGTCGCCCGACATGTCGCCGCAGCCGGCGACGCGGATCGTGTCGCTCTGCACGTCGACGCCCATTTCGGCGAAATGGCGCTGGACCGACAGCCACGCGCCCTTGGCGGTGATGCCCATCGCCTTGTGGTCATAGCCCTTCGACCCGCCGCTCGCGAACGCGTCGCCAAGCCAGAAGTCGCGCTCCATCGCGAGCGCGTTGGCGACGTCGGAGAAGGTCGCGGTGCCCTTGTCGGCGGCGACGACGAAATAGGGATCGTCGCCGTCGTGGATCACCACGCCCTTCGGATGCACGACCTTGCCCGCGACCAGATTGTCGGTGATCGACAGCAGCGAGCGGATGAAGATGCGATAGCATTCGGTCCCCTCGGCGAACCATGCATCGCGGTCGAGCGACACGTCGGGCAGCGCCTTGGGATAGAAACCGCCCTTTGCGCCGGTCGGCACGATGACGGCGTTCTTGACGCGCTGCGCCTTCATCAGCCCGAGGATTTCGGTGCGGAAGTCGTCGCGGCGGTCGGACCAGCGGAGCCCGCCGCGCGCGACCGGACCGGCGCGGAGGTGGATGCCCTCGACGCGCGGCGAATAGACCCATACCTCGCGCCACGGCAGCGGCTTGGGCAGCCCGGGGACGAGGCTCGAATCGATCTTGAACGCCAGCGCCTCTTCCGCGGCGGGAGCGAAGGCGTTGGTGCGCAGCGTCGCGCCGATGACGGCATGGAACAGGCGCAGGATGCGGTCCTCGTCGATCGACTTGATGTCGGCAAAGCCGGCAAGGATGTCGGCTTCGAGCGCCTTGGCACGGGCCTCGTCGCGCGCCTTGGGATCGTGGAGCGCCGAGAAGCGCTCGATCAGGGCGGCGGTCAGCGCGGGCGCGTGACGCAGCGCGCTGACGACCGTGTCCATGCCGTAAGCCGACCCGCCCTGACGCAGGTAGCGGAACCACGCGCGCAGCCAGACGATCGCGCGCGGATCGGTTTGATTGGTGAGGACGAGCTCGTTGAACGCGTCATTCTCCGCGCGGCCGTCGAGCACGGCGGCGATCGCGCCCTCGAGCACTTCGGCGTAGGGGAGCAGCGCGAGTTCGTCGACCGTCGCGGGGAGCCGAAGCGAGAAATCGTGAATCACGATCGGCGCTTCTTCGTCGCCCTCCACGCCCGGCGCGCGGCTCTGGCCGAGCGCGGTCGGGATTTCCTCGAGCACCTGAAAGCCGAAATGCTCGAGCGCGGGAACGACATCGGACAGCGCGAGCGGGCCGACCGCGCTATAGACCTTGAGCCGCAGCCGGTCGTCGCCGTCGAGGCTCTTGCGCGCGAGCCGGACGCTGCGCGGGTTTTCGGCATCGAGATCGCGGAGGCGCAGGATGTCGCGCGCGGCTTCCTCGGGATTGTAGAGGTTGCGGTAATTGGGCGGGAAGGTCGGCGCAAAGCGCGCCGCGAGCGCCGCCGCGCGCCCCGGGTCGCCGCGCTTCGCCAGCGCCGCCTCGACCTCGGGCTGCCAGCCGCGCACCATCTGTTCGAGCTGCGCGTTGAGCGCCTCGACGTCGGGCACGACGCCGCCGCTGCGCAGGTCGAGCGTGTAGCGCAGCAAGGCCGCACCGCCGTCCTCGAGCACCATCGTCCAGCCGATCACGCCCGCCCTGGCCTCGCGGACCAGCATTGCCTCGACCGCGATGCGACGCCCGGTCGACACTTCGTCGCGCGGCAGCCAGACGAACACGAACAGGTGACGGCCAAGCGCGCTCTGCACGGTCACCAGCTTCGGCCGCGGCCGGTCGGTGATCGACATCGAGGTGAGCACCAGTTCTTCGAGCGACGCCGCGTCGAACGCGATCAGCAGGTCGTGCGGCAGCGCGGTGAGCGCGTGTGCGAGCGCCTTGCCCGCGTGGCCCGTCGGATCGAAGCTGAACTTCGCCATCAGCGCCTCGAGCTGCGCGCGCAGCACGGGCACCTTCGCGGGCGGCGCCGACAACGCCGCGCTGGTCCACAGACCGGCGTGGATCGACAGCCGCTCGACCTTCTTGCCCTTGAGTTCGGGGACGATGACGAGGTCGAGCAGGACACGGCGATGCACCGCGGAGAGCCGGTTCGACTTGATCAGCAAGGGGGAGGCGCCCCCCTTGTCGAACCAGGCGAAGGCGGCTTCGAGCGCCGCGGGCGACAGCAGCTGGCTCTCGCTGCTCTGGCTGACGCCCAGCGAATCCTGCACCTTGCCGTCGCGCGTGCGCCATTCATGGCCAAGCTGGGTCATCGCCCCGCCCTCGAACCAGCGCAGCAGTTCGGCCGCCTCGCCCTCGACGCGCATCGCGGCGTCGGCGAGCATCGCGGCGCGCATCGCGCGCCAGTCGCGCACCGCTGCGCGCACATCGCGCAGCGCCGCCTCGACCGCGTCGAGCAACCGCCGCCGCGCGCGCGCGTCGCCGCGCTCGAGCTCCATATAGATGACCGATTCGCGGGTTCCCCCGTCGCCGGCTTCCTGCAGATGCCCCTTCGCGTCGCGCTTCACCGCGACGACGGGGTGGAGGATGCGGTGGACGGCAAGGCCCTGCGACGCGACGACCTGCGAGGTCGAATCGACAAGGAAGGGCATGTCGTCGTTGATGATGACGAGCCGCATGCGGCGGTCGGTGCCGTCGGCGGCGATCGGTTCGAGCAGCAGCGAAGGCGTTTCGGCAGCACGATCGAGCGCGGCGCGCGACGCGAACTGGCCTGCGTCGGCAAGCGCGGCCTTGTCCATATCGTCGCCCTCGCCCGGCAGCGCGCTACCGCGCAGTGCGGCCAGATAGGCGGCGGTGATTTTCGGGGGAACTTTGGCGGTGGAGGCGGTGGGGGTGTCCGTTTCCGGCGTGTCGGACATATTCTGAGGCATAAGGTGCAGCATCCCGAACCAAAAAAAGGGGGATCCCAGCCGACGATCGGCGGGGGTCCGTTCGCTACGCCCCCTATGCGCCCGCCGCGCGCGCGGCTCAAGACCTCGTTCGGCCTTCCGCGTAAAAATATTTCAATTTTGGGATTGTCTGTTGCGTGAACGCTCTCAGCCGCCCCCTCAGGCGCCGGGCGTGATCGCGACCGCCTTCTTCGCGAGTCTGGCGACCAGCGCGGGATCGTCCGCCGCCCTGGCGACGATCCCGATATGTCCGCCGGGCATCGCGCGCGCGATCAGCACGACGAATTCGGCATCGCCGGCATCATGTTCGAGGATCAGCGCGGGGTGCGCGCGGCGCAGCGCGTCGAGCTTTTCGTCGGGCCGATCATGGCTTTCGCCCGCCGGCTTCCGCCGCGCCCGCGCATCCCTGACCAGCCCCTTGAGCCCGCCCGGATAGCGATCGAGATAGGCCGCCAGCTCGCCGCGCCCGACGCGTTCTTCCCTGGCGTGGCCGAGCACACAGGCATATTCGGCAAGCCGCGTCTTGTCATAGGCGGCACCGAAAACCAGTTTCACGACCGGCGTCATCGGCGCCCGATCCTGCATCGTCAGCCCCGCGTCGTCGAGCAACGCCGCGAAGGCGTCGGGCTGCTGTTCGGCGGCGAGCACGAAGTCCCACGCCTTGCCCACCGCCTGATAAAGCGCGCCGCGGCTGCGGCTGTCGGCGGCGATCGCCCGTTCGGCGGTTTCGCGCGCGAGCGCCAGCCAGTCGGCGAGTTCGGCATCGTCGCCGGGCCCGGCCGGATCTTCGTCGTCAAATTCCGGAGCGTCGACGCCGACATGCCGGGCCGGCGCATCATCCAGCGCGGCAAAGCCCGGGACGGCATCGTCATCGAAATGCCCCGAATCGGGGCCGTCGGCCCAGACCGGCACCGGCGCGGTCAGCGGCGCGGCGCTGCGCAGCGCCTGCTCGACCGAAAGCTGCAATTCCTCGGCCTCGTCGGCCGGAACCGCTTCCTTCCAGTTGATCACGCCCATGATAAAATCGATCGTGTCGTCGTCGGACGAAAAGGGCAGCAGGATGCCGCGGTACATGATCGTCACGCCGCGATCGTTGACGAATTCGGCCTCGAAGCCGATCGGCGCGCGGTTGGCGATGATCTGGAGATAATGGTCGGTCAGCCGCGACAGCAGCGACCGGCCGGGAATCTGGCTGATATAGTGGACGTCCTCGTCGATCTGCGATTCTTCGCGCAGCCGGTCGCCGAGGAACGCGAGCCCGGGGTTTTCGACGCCCGCGGTGAAATCGAGCAGCACCGAGTGCGGCCCGAAATCGGCGCTGTCGAGGTCGAGATCCTCGACCGAAGGATAAGCGCGGTCGGCGAGCAGCGAGGCCCAGTAATTATAGGCACGCACCTGCATCCGCCGTTCGTCGACGCCGACGACCGCGGGCGCATCGATCGCGCCGTCATCCTGGCCGTGGCTGCCCGAAAGCAGTCCGCGCATGCTGTCCATCATTTATCCCCAGTCGCAAACATCGGGCCATGCCATGCACCGGAACTGGTAAAAGCGGCGTAAACGATAGCGGATTTGCGAGGTTCCGCGGCAGCCCGCAATGCAGGGCAAATTTGCCGACCCATTGGGGCGTTATGCATGGCATAAATTTTGCCTATCACCATATATATTCTCCGACTGTGACACAACATACTATATTTTAATCGAAAATCTCTCTACTTCCCGTTCGCATCGCGCGAAACCATATGGGTTCTGCATGGTATTTCATGCGGGCGTTGGAGGCGAACATGACAAGCGGTGGCGTCGGCAACGAAAAGTTGCGCTGGATCCTGTGGGCGGGCTGGCACGGAAAATGCCCCGAATGCGGCAAGGGGGCCATGTTCCGGTCGTGGCTGAAGCTCGCCGGGCGCTGCGACCATTGCGGACTCGACTTCAGCTTCGCCGCCCCCGACGACGGCCCGGCCTTTTTCTCGCAATGCATCGTCGCCTTTCCGCTGACCTTTGTGATTGTCTGGTTGCAGATCGCCTACAGCCCGCCGCTCTGGGTCCATCTTGTCTTCTCGATCCCGGTCATGGTCATCGGCTGCGTGCTGCCGCTGCGGCCGATCAAGGGCTGGCTGGTCGCCTCGCAATATGTGAACAAGGCGCAGGAATCGGGGACCGAGCGTCTTTGGGCAAAGCTGAATGCGCGCGAACGGCACGAAGCGGACGAACGCCATGGCGAATGACGCGTGGGCGCCCGACATCGCGGGCGCCGCAGGTCCCAAATACAAGGCGGTGACCGCGGCGATCTCGGCAGCGGTCGCGCGCGGCGAGTTGCGGCACGGCGACCGCCTGCCGCCGCAGCGCCATCTCGCCGCGCGGCTCGGCATCGACCTCACGACCGTCACCAAGGCCTATGACCTCGCACGCCAGCGCGGCCTGATCGTCGCGCGCGGGCGCGCCGGCAGTTTCATCAGCGACGATGCCCGGACGGGCGAGGTCGCGACCGCCGCGCAGAGCGACATCGCGATGAACAGCCCGCCGATCGCGGCCGGGAGCCACCTTGTCGACGCGATGACCGCCGCGCTCGCCGCATTGGCCGGCGCCGACGGCCTCGCGCGGCTCCATTACCAGCGGCCGGGCGGCAGCGCCGCCGATCGCGAGACCGGCGCCGCGCTGCTGGCGCGCACCGGCCTTGCGTCCGACGCCGGGCAGATCATCGTAAGCGCGGGCGCGCAAAATGCGCTGCACGCGATTGCATCGACGATCCTGAAGCCCGGCGACCGCGTGGCGTGCGGCCTCTATGTCTATCCGGGCTTCCGCGCGATCGCGCGCCGGATCGGCATCGCGCTGGTCCCGCTTGCCGACATGACCGCCGCAGCACTGGCGGCGGCGCACGCCGACGCGCCGCTGCGCGCGCTGTACGTCGTCCCGACCAACGACAATCCGACCGCCGCAACGATCGCGATCGGCGAACGGAAGGCGATCGCGGCATGGGCGCGCGATGCCGGCGTCCAGATCGTCGAGGACGACGCCTATGGCCTGCTTCCCGATGCGCCGATTCCGGCGATCGCGCGCTTCGCGCCCGAGATCAGCTGGTATGTCGCCAGCATGGCGAAGATCATCTCGCCTGCGCTGCGCGTCGCTTTTGTCCGCGCGCCGGGGGTTGCACAGGCCATGCAGCTCGCGTCGTCCCAGCACGAGAGCGCGGTGATGGCACCGCCGCTGAACGCCGCGATGATATCCTTATGGCTGGCCGACGGCCGTTTCGACACATTGGTCGGCGCCGTCCGCAAGGAAGCGGCGTGGCGGCAAAAGCTGGCACGCACCGTGCTCGGCGACACGCGCCACATCGCGCATCCGCAAGGCTACCACCTCTGGCTGCCGCTCGCCGCCGACAGCCATCCCGACACGCTTGCCGCCGCGCTCGCGCTCGACGGGCTGTCGGCGGTGCCGTCGGACCGCTTCGCGGTGGCCCCCGGGGCGCCAAAGGCGATGCGCATTTCGCTTGGCGGCACGATCGACCGCCGCACCCTGTCGCGCGCGCTGCACCGGCTCACCGCGCATCTCTGGTCGCCCGGCGGCGCGGCGAGCGATATCGTCTAGGATTTTCGTCATCCCGGCGAACCCGGGCACACCTTTGTTATAACTCGGTCTGTGTCCGGTTGCGGATTGTCATTTACGAAGTCGAGAATGCCCACAAGGGAGCCGTGGAGCGTGGCATGAACCTCACCGCGCTTGTCACCGGAGTGCAAGACGATCTTGCCGACGAGCGAACGGATGTCGCTTGAGGCATCGAGCCGCGTGTTCGGATCTTCGAGCGTTTCGGTGAGCCGTGCGACCTTGCGCTTGTAGATTTCGGCGATGCCGGGGTGAACATCGGGAATACCCGTTGGCGCTTCGAGTATCATATGATGCGGGCGTTGACGCTTTGCCGCGCCGCGGTTGCCGCAATGGTGATGGCTCCGCATGCCGGCTGCGGTGACGCCGAAGCGCGCGGGTTGGTGCTTGCCAGGGGGCAGCGTGCGGCATTCGACCATGTGACGAGTAGCCAAGATTTGAGCCTCGTCGTCGGCTACGCCGGGACCGGCAAGAGCGCGATGCTGGGCGTAACACGCGAGGCGTGGCAGGGCGCCGGATATGAGGTGCGCGGCGCGGCACTGTCGGGGATCGCGGCGGAGGGGTTGGAGAACGGCTCCGGCATCGCCTCGCGCACCATCGCCAGCATCGAACATGGCTGGTCGCAGGGGCGTGACTTGCTCACTGCCCGCGATGTGCTCGTCATCGACGAGGCGGGCATGGGTCGCAACGTCGCGCACGACCTTGCGGCGTCGGTGCCGATCGACCGCACCCGCGACCTTGGCATGAGTCGATAGGAGGAAGACATGGACGACAGACAGCTACCCCGACTGCCCTATGACGAGCCCGACCCCGATCCGGCGACACGGGCGTTCAACCGGCTCGAAGGCGAAATGGCGATGATGCGCCGCGCGGTCGAGCATCTGGCGACCGAGAAAGCCGAGATCGACATTCCCGATTACAGCCATACGCTTAACGAAATGGCGAAACGGCTTGTCGCAATTGAAGGCAAGCCCGCGATGACGATCACCCCCGAGGACATGGGTGCGCGGATCGCGGCGGCAGCGACCGAGGCCCGGAGCGAAGACCAAGCGGCCTTCACCGAGGCGAAGAAGCAGCATGACGAGGCGGCGCACACCCTGCGGAGCCTTGTCGGCACCGCGACCACCATCCGTGAACAGCAGCGTCATCTCAAATGGGCGGCGGGTGGCGGCTTGCTCGCCGGTTGCCTTCTATGGTCGGTGCTTCCCGGCTTTGTTGCGCGCATCCTTCCGACAAGCTGGCACCTGCCCGAACGCATCGCCGCGCGCACCGTTCGCGAGCCGACCTTGTGGGAAGCCGGAATCCGGATCATGCACGCCGACAGTCCGGCGGCATGGCAATCCATAGCCGACGCTGACGAGATGCGTCGTGATAATCGCGAGGTCATCGACGCTTGCGTGCGGAAGGCTGCCAAGGCCAAGAAGCCGGTGCGATGCACGATCAGAGTGACAAGCCGCCAGCCCTGATCCGAATAGGGGCAGCCAGCGTTGCTGAATAACTTCAGCGACGCACGAACTCGGCGGAAACACCTCGTTCATCATATGCGACCATTCATCCTCACTCCAAGGCCGATACCGCTTGGGCACCGCCTGTGAGCGTGCGAAATCTTGTCACCCGAATCTCGACCGTTGCTTCACCAGTCGATAGGCACGATAATACAACTTGAAGTCTGGTATTTCGGGATGGAGAACGAGGGCGTAGCTGAGGCAAACAGCCGATGATTTTCGTCAGAAGCGATCACTTCGCCTCCCATCCCTAGGGCGCGTGCTACGCTGGAAACGACAAAAAATTTTTAAACCTTCGGATGAATATGAAATGCCATAGTAAATCGTTAGACATATTTCCGAAATTTCAAATCATACATAAAATGGAGATCAATTCTGCAAGGACCCTTTTCATTTATTTTTGGCATTTTTTCAGTGCTTGTTCTTCTCTGGAGCCTTCAGACACGGAAGGCCCCCATGGCGCCCTTTTACGTTGAGAGGTCAGAGCATCCTACCTTGTACTGGTCAAGTATCACCGTTTGGCTAATATTTTCTATCGGCTTTCTCGCAGCGAGTTTCAAGGGTTTTGGCAATTAGCCGAATTGAACATGAGCGAACTAATATTCGACGGTAAATGGCCAACGCCATGCTTTACACGTTACCGCCGATCTGTGCTTTGGATTTCGAGCACTCAGGAAGCTGGGTTGGCAATCGCACATGGGCGGCATCCGCCCCGGTAACGAACACTAGCGAGAGCTTCTCATTAAACCCGGCTTGACGAGCCGCTTCCCTTGCTCCGTTCAAATTGTGCGGCCAGAATCCCGAAACATGCTTGTACCCTATTTCTAGGAGCAGGTCTTTTGATGGAACGGCGGCCGCAAAATAGGAGGCAGTTGCATATCGGTTTATATCGCTTTTAGATTTTTCCAAAATTTCCAAGCGGCAAACCATTCTTCTAGAGCCCTGTAGACTCCTCATTTTTTCGATATCAATATGCCTGACTGCATAGAATCTCTTTTCCCGCTCACTCACCATTGAAATTTGGCGAACTACTGATGGCGGCGCCATCGAAGGAAGTTGTAAGATTGATGGATATCCGTGGAACGCCACAGATGCATTGGGCATCACGTTCACGGCTTTGGCTGACGGCAGAATGTATTGCGAACAGGCAGAATGGCAAAACTTCTCTACGACGATCCGTACATCCCCATGTTCAAGGATGGCATCCCCAATGTCCATGGCATGGAAAGCATCCCCACCGGCGCTGTTAATCGCAATAGTCAATGACTTGTTGGGATGCCGGGCGAGTATGGATCTGAATTGGGCAGTACTGTTTCCGTCAATTAGGCCTGAAAAACGATAGGCTGGAGCCCGCGATGAGGGAGCTTCACTGCAGGACGCTGCTGTTAGGCCCAACATCAAAGTGGAGAAACCCAACAGCAGCACCCTACAACACAAATTGCATAGCGGATTCAAACAAACAGCCCCTCAATTACCTGTCTGGCATATCATAGGGACGCCCTGCTTGGTCATAAGTCCACTCGCTGAACTGCCTCCCTGCTTCGGAAAAGCCACTGGCAGCATCAGAGAACAAACCGCTCACTGAGTACCCATAAGTATGTGATGCCCCCGGAACTGGATCAGAAATCGAAATAGCACCGTGTTCACCGTTCGCCGTCTGCCCAACATTGACCAGCGCACCAGCGCTCGACCCTTCGCCTGTCAAATACTCGCTCGTGTTGGTCGCTACCCCCACTTGAACATCAAGTCCGGGCGTACCAACTCCAGTATATACGTATCCGTCGAAGGGGTTCGTACCGATACATCCGCCGCCGACGCCGCCGTAAACTCCTCCCCCAATGCATGCGAAAAAGCCGGGATCATATCCGCCGGACAAAAGCGTTTCGCCAGCAAACGAACCATCCGCATTAAACGTCAGCTCCCACAAGCCGTCCGCGTCTCGATAGAGCTCTTTCGTCTGCTCTCCCTGACCGCCTGAAACAAATGATCTGCCCCCTTCTGAGTGGTCCAAAATTGATGATATTTTGGATGACGAAGGAGATTATGAATGCCGACCAAGAAGCATCGCCCGGAAGAGATTATCGGCAAGCTGCGTGAGGCAGAAGTTGTG